>Ga0209776_1001260_pt1 | contig 13631 bp, 23 predicted proteins | sample SaaInlLV_10m_DNA_3_FD_184670 | JGI IMG/M metagenome (GOLD analysis project Ga0209776, IMG submission 184670) | Marine microbial communities from expanding oxygen minimum zones in the Saanich Inlet - Saanich Inlet SI073_LV_165m_DNA (SPAdes) (version 2) | ecosystem: Environmental > Aquatic >...
TCAACTCTTTTACTTGTAAAATTCATAATTTACCCCACACATTTGAATATAATTTCTTTAATAGACGTATCGGCGGTGTTTCCTTCCAAATCTTTATTAAGTCTCTTAACAATTTCCTCACACATCAGTATATTCATTTTATTTTTATCCAATGTAGTGATTACTTCACCATCATTGAGTATTTTAGTTGTTTCTATCTGTGTACTTCGTTTTGCCATTAGCAATCTCCGTATTCTTCCAATCTAGCAATCTCTGCTTCGATATAAAATTTAATCTTTTTGGCATCGCGCAATCTAGGAGAATGTTCTACTTCTCCGTAACGATAGCACGCTCTTACAATTTCCCCAATTTGTGCATTCATATTCTTTGCACTAATCAAGTCTTGCAATTGTGTAGCGCCTACTGGCAATTTGTAGTAATCTGCCGAAGTGCCATCGCTTGCTTCTTTTTTCAAATCACGTGTCCCTGCTCTCGCATTCTTTTTTTCCATGGTCCTCCTTTAAGTTGCTCTTTGTATTGTAAACGTATAGGTTTCAAAATTTCATCAATTAAACTCGGCTCCAAATTCGGATTAGTTTTAACTGAATCAATAATTGCTTCTAAGTGTTCTTTCTTTGTTATATTAAAGAACATTATCGAGTTGTAATGATTTCATCTACTAGACCATACGCTAATGCTTCTGGCGCTGTCATATAATTATCACGATCCATATCGGCTTCCAACGTAGCATAATCTTTTCCTGTGTGGGTAACATACAATGTTGTTAATATCTCTTTCCAACGTTGTAGTTCTTTGAATTGAATCTCAACCTCAGTTGCTTGACCGGATGAACCACCTAGTGGTTGGTGAATCATGTGTGTTGCGTGTGGTAGTATCTTTCGTTTTCCTTTGGTTCCTGCGGTGGATAACAAACTACCCATACTCGCTGCCATTCCCATAACAATCGTACTAACATCGCACTTAATGAAGTTCATCGTGTCGTAGATTGCCATACCAGAACTAACACTGCCACCTGGACTATTGATATAAAACAGAATATCTGCATCGGGATTTTCACTTTCTAGAAATAACATCTGTGACGTGATTAGACTAGCACTATGGCTACTAACATCAGTGTCCAACATAATGATTCTATCCTTCAATAAACGTGAGTAAATATCGTACGCACGTTCTCCGTTTGCGGTTTTTTCAATTACCGTTGGTATTAAATCTGGCATTTTATTCTCCTTGTGTTAATCTCAATTTAGCGTATTCTGGATGTTGTAGTTCGAAATTTTCACCACGATACGCATCCAATTTATCTGTGTATTTAAAAAATTTATCTAACTTAAAACTTCTGTCAGTGACTAAAAACTTCTGTATCGTTTTCCATTGATTCACTAATATGGTTGAATTATAATGGCTGAGGAACTCAATGTGTTCATCAATCAAACCATTTAATTGATTTCTGTAATATGGTGGCAAAACTTGGATTGATATGTAATCGGGATGCTCAATGATATTAATCAGCATATCATCGGGTTTGATTAGTCCATCAACTATCATGGATACCTGCAATGGGATTAACCTGAATGCATTGTATATACTAATCGTTGAGCGAATCTTCAAATCAATGTTTTTTCTCAATTTAAGAATTTTGAAATTATTGAATACCACCTCCCAATTAGTGCCATACCGATAATACTCTGCATGTTCCCCATCGGAATCTATACTGGCTATTACGGTAATGCGCTTAAATAATCCCCAATATTGCATCGCCTTCGGTGGGAGAATGGATAAATTCGTGGAGTAAACCACGTCGATATCAGTTTTATTAAGTTTAATCAATTCTTCTAATACCACGTTGTACTCTGTGATTAATAGAGATTCCCCTCCAGCAAATAACACACTATCTACATTTTTTAAAAGTGATAGTATTTCAGGCAATACCCTCTCAATATCATGTTGTAAGAAAATTGGGTAATCTAAATCTCCATGAGTGTTTAATTTCTTCTCCTCCACGCGTAGTCTACTGCTGGAAAACCCAGTACACATTCTGCATTTAAAATTACAAGTACTACCCAAGTTTATGTTCAATCTCCGTACATCCATGTAATTTGTTTGTATGGCATCATATTCATCTTGGTATTTTTCATTAATGCGATTTCTTTTAGAGCGTAAGCCTGCATCCTCCACATCATAGCACGTAGCACATTCCAATGGCCTCTCGTGGTTTAACATCTTATCCCTGATTGAATTGAATTTATCAGAATTGATAATATCAATTACTGAACTATCCTTGACATTTCCTATTGGTATACTATGCACACTGTCGCAACATGGTAATATATCACCACCCGTGCCGATGTGCAGTTGATGCCACGGGTGCACACACAGCGATGGTGTTATTTCATCTTTCGGAGAATACAAGCAATTTACTTCATCAATGGCTATGACCTTCATTGGAATATCATCAGTTGAATAAATGTCACTCACAACAAGTGCATCATTGTGTGATTTGTTATCTGTTGTTATTAATACTACAAAGAAATTAGAAATATCTATCTCTGAAATAACCTGTTGGAGTTTTACAATCAACTTACCTGGGTTAGACCCATATAAATGTTCATCTTTATCAAAGTACATTACGAACCTATCATCGTGGTTGAATACTGCTTTATGATGTTCTTTAATAAAATTGTACAACCACATATCTCCATTATTACCAAAAAATGGAGATATGTCATGCGGACCATCTAGTGAGAATTTCTCACTAAGAGTGCGTATGATTGAATCAAATGTTGTGCTGTTTTTCATTACTGTAATTATGGTACATTGAGGAATGACGTAAAAAAGGCTACCGAAGTAGCCCTTTTCATAAAAATGGTTATTGCTAAGCCACTTCTTTTTTCTTCATATCACCGCAATTTACCGTTCCCCAAATAGAATTAGCAACTTCACGTTGTTTATCCCATTCTTTGATGTACTTACGAGTCGTGTCAGTACCGATTTTTTCCATAATAAACCCAAAACGCTCATCTGTCATTGGACCAGATTGCAATTCTCTAAGGAATTTATCACGTGACCAACGGTCTTTAAGTAAATGTTTCGATGGGCATTGGATACTCAATGAAATATCAACATCTTGAATCATTGTTCCGATTTTATTAATCGTCTTAGCAGTCTTATGAATATCATTCATAATAAGTCTAGTTTTATTGTGATGCTTCTCATCGTAATGACGAGAAATTTTTGCATACTGCTTCTCAGTCATTGGTCTTTTTGTTAACTTTGGTAAAAAAGTCTCTCTTTCCCATTTATTCATTTGTATCTCCAATTTTTTATTATTATTATTGTATATCGATTAATCAATATAGTGCGTATTATAACCTAAATTAGCCAAACGGTCAAGAGAATAATGTTATTTTATGTTATCCCATGTTATTCCGCGGTTTGGCCAATAGTTCTTTACCCATACTACACGTCCATCACGTTTGATAGTAGCAGAGTTACACCATTGATTAGCGCCACGTTCTTCTGCGTAACGAGCCATCATCACACAATCTTTAACCGATGGACACACATACGTACCCGAACGTACACTTGAATCAACATCCATTGTTACGATTGCCTGTGCAGGTAACATTGCCATTAATAATGTTCCCCAAAGTACCAGTAAAGAAATAATTCTAATTCCTGTTAACTTTTCCATACTTTACTCCATACTTTTTGACAAAAGTAATTCCTATCTTGTTGTGTTATATAAAAAGCAAACACTAACGCACTTGCCATTATTCCGTTAATTAACCAAATACTCATTTGTCTAAGTTTTTAAAATGATTCTTAGCCCAACGAACGGCTTTTGGTAATGGGCAATTAGCCATCATCCATGTTTGTGCTTTTTTAATATTCATTATATTTTCTCGATTGTGAACACGTACTTACCGCCGTCTTCAATTGTAGAAACTAACTTGTTGCCAGTTTGATTGCAAAATGCTTCTAGGTCTTTTACTGACCCTGCATCTGTTGAAATAACTTCTAAAATTGTTCCAGCATCTAGTTTGTTTAATGCTTTCTTAGTCTTTAAAATTGGTAGCGGACAGTTTAATCCACTTGCGTCTAATACTTCATTTGCCATGGTTGGCTCCTATTGTTTAAAATAATCAAGTCTTACCCAAAAAGGGCTCCGAAGAGCCCTTGATATTTACGATATTATTATAAACTTATTTAGTAATAATCGTAACTGCAGTTGTATCTTTTGCTGGAAAAGAGTTTGAGTTAAACGCATATTGGTTAGTTTGCTCATCGTCGATTTCGTTAACCATATTAGTAAACTCAGTTGAGTACCAACGTGGGTCCCATAAGTCGTAACTGTTGTATGCAAAGATTCCGTTGTCTTCTGCATCGCTATTAAAAGACCAACGCTCGTTGTTATTGTTGTCCCATGGCATATAGTTTGCATTGTCAAAAAATGCGTTCGCTGAACCAGCTGTTAAAAGTAGTGCCGTAAGCACAGTTGTGATAGTTTTTGTCATTTTACTTCTCCTGTATGTTAAATATAACATAAGCAAACAATAATATTAGAGTTTACTTATATAGTTATTTATACAAATGAATTAATAAACAGATTTTTTTAAGAGGAATTACTACTTGTTTATAGTAAGGGAATTTTTAATGCTTATGTACGACTATACGCTCGTATAGGTTAAGTAAATCATTCCAATAGCCATAATGACTAACTGCGGAACAAAGTTGGAGACTAACGCCCAATCCTTTGCAGTAGTGCCTGCATATATCCATATAACTGCACCAACCATCTGCACGTACACATTCCACGGGTATATATTTAGTGTGTGCAATGTAACTGCTACAGTCATTGTAAATGCACCCAACCAACGTAACTTTTGCATCACTGGACTTTTGATAATTTATAACCTGTGTTTATGATTGTGTAGAACTCTTCGTTGTACAGACCATGCACATTAGGGAATATCTTATTCCATAACGCAACAAATAGTTCAACGTTACTGCGTTCTGCTAGTGTTATTTGCATGTTACGTAGTTCGTCGTTGCCTAGTGCATATGCTAACTCTACGCAATGGTGTTGTTCGACTTCATCTGATCCTTGTACTTCCATGCCAAAGTCAGTAAACAAGTACCAAAAGTCAGAATCACGTTTGTTCAACTCTTGTATAAGTGTGGTTAACTTATCTAATTGCAATTTGTCTTTAGTTAGTGCTCTTGAGTTTAAAAAATTACTAGTATTAATGCGTGTAGATACAATCTTATCTCCGTACCCTTTTGCTGTGTCTAGTGTTCCAAAATATATACCAATGCCTTCTTGATTATTTCCGTAATTCATTAGTTTTGGATTCATTGAAGTAGTACCATAATTGTCACCGTGGTACACTGTAGTTGTTTGTGTTGTTATTTCAGTAATATTCATACACTTACTTATGCAAGTTATATTATGCTATAACTTCAAGTTTATCCAAATAGTGTCTAAGTTGTGGAACTGTATTAATTCCTTTCTCTTGCCAATATTTAACATCTTCCGATAACAGTGCTACAAAGCGGTTATCGGGGTCTTCATTAACCCACATCTTACTTCCTTCATTAATATTTTCAACAAAGTGTTCTAGTTTCATGTACGTATTTTCGTAATAGATAACTATTTCTTCAAGTACATGAAACTTATCATCATGCGATGCAGTAATACATTCGCCGTTATGATACCCATGCAATGTTCCGTGTTTAAGTGAATCCTGTTTAATGAAGAATTCCTCTTCGAACAGTGTTACTTTCTCGTCCGGTGCAATAATCATACAACCTCCTACTTAAAAATCGATTCCAATAATAATGTGATTAAAATAGCGGTTGGAACTGCAACTAACATAATTATCCCCAAATCGCCCAACATCATTTATCATCTTGTAATACGTTCAACATTTTTTCCAACGCAGTGTTATGATTCACTTGCTGTTTCCTAAAATCATATACAGTTTTAATTGCACTTGCTTTGAAACGAACCGTGTTCTTTATATCTTCATTTTCGTGATGCTTGATAACTGCTTCTATCCTCTCTGCCCATTCTTTAAGTATTTCTGCCTTTGTGATACTTTGAATGTACTTGATGTCTAACTCATAACGTTCGTCTCTCCCCACACTATTGTTTTTGAATTTGCCAATAGATTCAAAGTACTGTGCTTGTTGGATATTATACGATGGGGTTTCCTTCTTTCCCCTACGTGACAAACGTATTTGCTTTGCTGATTGCATTGAGTTCATAGTGCTTAACGAAACATGGCACCAGCGCCTGCATCCGACAACTCGTCTCGCAGTTGGTTGCAACTAAACTTAGACGATGTGATAAAACCCTGCTTAAATGCGCGTGTGTTCATTAACTCAGTTGCTTCTAACATGTACAAATCCGTCTTGTACAATGCATTCTTGGTTAATTTCTTTCCGTACGGTGTTAATCCTGCGCAATTGTTTTGGTAATAATCAACCACACCAAACGCAATTAATACGGTATTAAGTTCAGATAATGATACGTTATGTGGTTCCAACTTATCAATGAAGGACATATCATCCGATGTGCTTGCATATGTTAGTGTTGATAATGCTACTGTTGCTAATGCTAATGCCAATTGTTTCATTTCTTACTCCTTTATTAAAATTTTATTTGATTTTTTAAGTTGCTTCTTTTTAGTTTTCTCTCCAATCTTCGTCGGTGCTCTCTACTTCCAATTACATGCAAGTCTCTATTGTTTCCTACTAGATTTTTATTCATGATAGACCCCTAAAACGATACTGTTGTTGCTGATACCAATGAAGACATCCATTGCGTAGATGATACTTTATTCTTTGGTTTTGGTAGTCCGTGTTTATAAACATCACGTTCGTTAATGTTAACAGATACTGACCCTGTGCGTGTATTAACTGTGTAATGTTCAATGCGTGAGTACAATCCCGATACACTTGCTTTGTTTACAATAAACACAATGGCATCGCCGAAGCGTCTGAAACTACTTGCGTTATCCAAAGACACTTGTTTAATAACAGGCGACTCAATAATGTATCCATCTACTTGTTCCATATGTGGATTTGGCACAATAGGTGTGAATAGTTTACAAGTGAAGTCACTACAGTCCTGTGAAAAGATATGCTTGTTATCTAATGTAACAATAACAGCATTATCGTCAACTGTAACTAATACATCATTGATAGTTTTATTAACAGGTTCTGTTGCCATTGTTGTAGTTGCTACAATTGCGAAAAGCATTGCTAGTTTTTTCATATTACTCCCTATAGTTTAAAAATTGTGTACGCTATCCATAATAATAATGCGCCTAATACTAGTTCAAAAAACATGTTCTGCACCTCGTAGTTTATCAAACATTATTACTTGTTCGATTTCTTCTTTGTCTGTTATTTTTTCAATTGTGATTTTGTATAATTCGTTATCTTTAGTAACGTTTACTAAAGTAGGTACTTCTAATGTTAATGAATAATAATCAGGACATTGATACGTTAGTGTTTGAAAATCACGACGATGATTATACTCTGAGTAGGCGTATATTGTTGTTTGTTGGTTTGACATATAATCCCTAAATTATAATATTAGACTTAATTTTTTATTAAGTACGAGTGTATTATAACCTAACTGAATATTTCAGTCAAGGGAATTCTATGTTAAGTTGTTTTTATAGTGATTGTACTAGTTCTAGTACATTTGCTAATGAGTCACGTGATAGATTTTCGATAGAATCAAAGTCAGCACTGAGTTTGCCTTTATAATTTACTAAGACAAATTGCTTGTCTTCGTTCTCTTTGATGATAGTTTTTACGTTATGTAAATACGCTAATTGCTTGTGCTTATCTAACTGCTCTGCTTTTGCTTTTGGCTTAGTGAACTTAAACCCGAGTAGCAATATAATATCGTACATACTAGTAACTACATTCATTGCAACAATATCATCCTTGAAATTGATATTAGTGTCAGTGAACGCACCTTGAAATGTTTTGATATTCGGTGGGTTGCCCAACGTGCTACAATCTTCCTGTGGCATGTAAAAATTAACTTCGTTTTGAGTACCGTGTTGTATTAACCGTTCTGCTTGCTTTATATCATTACATATAATATTATCAACGGTGTAATTATTGTATATGGAGCAACTACCCCAAGTTGGGGCAGTATCCTTTAATACATCGATGTCGGCAACTTTTTTACCAATTTGCTCACTTAATGCCCACCCTATCTTCACACAAACGCCTTAAGTGGTAACCACTTGTGTCCGCCCAAACACACCCAAGCAAACACAGTGTGTTCCTTTGATACGTTTGTATTGAATGTTATATCGCCTTTAACACCTTGGTACCCAGGTAATTCCCCTTCGTACTTTATTCTGTTTCTGCCGATTTGCAACTTATCAATAGCAACAATTCCATTTTCTTGGACTGTGATGTCAGGGCGCTTGTTAATACCAATGATTAATTCCTGCATTCCTGCTGTGCCAATGAATGCTGTTTGTGATTTTAATTTACCGACAACTATACTAACTTCTTCGTCCCACACAGACAATGCCATGCTAGGTTCAGCAGTATTAACACCTATTCTATTATTAACGACAAATAGTGTATCGTTAATTTCTGCCTCGCCACGAACATTCAAATCATTCAACTGTCCTAGAGTCTGTATGTTAGATTTTACAACTGTTTTACCAAGGCCACCTTCATTGATTAATTCTTTACCATTGACTGTAACTGAACCAAAATCAATACCTTCTGATTTTGCGTACTCTAAAACAGAATCACCCAACTTATGAATTGCTTGGTTCTGAAACTTATCTAGAACATTTTTTTCAATCTTTTTCGTTAATTTGCTCCAACCTCTACCATCGGTATTGATATCACCTTCAATAGTCATATTACCTTTAACATGTAAGTTACTATCTGTTGTGATGCCACCTGGAGAGTTAATACGGTTAACAAGTAGTTCATTCTCAACAACCACAATGTCATCCATTACTGACAACTCTGTTTGTTTTGCTGTATTTGAAATGCCCTTTGTTACACTTATATGTGCTTTGAATAATTCATCAATCTTACTATTAACCATATCGGTAATATCGAGATTGTCAAACTTAACACCCAATCGGTTTCTAAAGGCATTGACTACTTGTGATTCAATAATATTGGTTATATCAATGCTATTCTTCAAGAGTTCAGTTACTTCTGCTTCGACAGGTGCTCTTACATGTTCGTACACAATGTTCGATATTGTACTATCGTCTATTCGTTTTTCTAGTAACTTGTCTGCGTGGATTGCTACTCTAGTTTCGATATCATCAACATTACAGTTATTTGCCAATTGCTTAACTAGTATTGCAGTTGCGTCACGTTTAATCAACTCTAATAATTCAGCAGGGTTTGCCATCAATTGGTCAATTTCAGCAACAATAGTTTCTGCTACTTTATCTTTTACTAGTGCTTCAATAGCACTAGTATCAATCAAACTTTCGGTATTAATCATTATCCCTCTCTAAGTCTAAAGTAACGCAATGAAATCCGCCACCCAATGTTCTACTATGTCTTAGCGGAACAGGTGCGACTGTAAAATTTTTCTTCTCCAAAATATCAATTATTTTGGTTTGACATTCATCCACAATAACTGTCTTTTGGTTGACTGCTAACATGTTAATTCCAATCCACGAACTTGCGTACGGATATTCATGAAAATCTCTAGGAACAATATCTTCTTCCTTGATGTAGATTCTATCCCAATCTTTAAACACGCTTGGAACATTATCTTCATTAACACGATTGGCATTTAATAACACAGTGCCTTCTGCAATAGGAACAATAGTACTGTCGATATGACTACTATTGTACATATCGCAAATATGTACTTTGTATTCGTTGCCAATTACATTTTGTAACCACTGTGCTCCGATTCTATTACCACTTGAACTAACTAAGTACAACAAATCTTTGCCCAATCTGCATACATTCGCCGCATCAAACGCAGGCTCAGTTTCGGTTAGTTTAAATTCGCCATTGAGCAAATTTTCACTATCTAATAATCTAGGACGTGGTGCACTAATCCATCTCGCACCATCTTGTATTGCTTGTCTACGAATAGTATCCAATAGTATTGCTTCATGTTGCCTAGCACGGGTGGTCATTGGTGTTTCAATGACCATATCACCAATAACTAAGTGTGTGTCACGAGGACAATAAGCATACTGACTGTCTGTTTTCCAATCGGGAGTTGAAACAATCTGATTAAACTCTAATGTGTTTGGTCGGTACACACTTACTGCGAACCTATCCAACGTATGTATTAATAAATCTAAATCTTCTTCAGTTTCTTCAATGATTTGCTCAGGCACAGCACCAATGGGTGGTGGGGTTTCTCCCCACGCACCGCCTTCCATCGATTTTTGATACAATGTATCATACTGTGGGAAGTTTGCGTTTACTGCTGTGCCAACAACAATACTACGTAACTTACCCCACTCATTGTTGCTATTAACTTTCAATGTGTCTTGTATCTCCGTAATAAATTACAGTGTACTTGTCTGATTTTTGGTCCATCTTTCTCCACGGGTCAACAATAATACTTCCCGTTGGAATATCAGTGTAGAACGAATCATTCAAATCACTTTCACTATGTTCAGTTACATAACCGTACGTAATTCTTCTATTATGTGCTAACAACACAACAGCAGGACTGTCCATATTATCAATGACATCTGTTTTGTCGTCTGCAAGCGGGTCTAGGTACTTAACAACTGCGCCTGCTTCTGTAACGTAGTGTCCAATTAATGTACTGTAACTACCAATGCAATATTCAATGTCCGGCTTGTATGCTTTGCCGTGAATAACAACAGGTAAGTTTCTTGCTTTTGCTTGGTCTACTAAAAAGTTTGCCATGTTCTTTGCTTGGTCTTCTCTAGCACCCATAATAGTACTAAACATATCGTAACCAATGTCGTACTTCTCTGCTAACCAACGCAATGCAATATTATCACGTGGATGACAAGCACCTGAGTCGCCCATGCCTGCAGTCATGTACTTAGGACTTTGTAGTCTGATATCACTGTGTGCCATTGCATCGGTAACTACGTCTACGTTCATATGTCCAATCTTCATAGCAAAGTCTTGAATCATATTTACGATACCAACTTTTGCTGAAATGTATGTGTTGTAGAAGATTTTAATTGCTTCTGCTTCTTCCCATGTTCCGCATTCGTATCGTGGGTTGTTTTCCATAATACCTTCGTAAATAGTAATTAGTTCAGCAACACGAGGGTCATCTGCATTCTTACTACCAATAATTAGCATCTCAGGATTTACCATATCCCACTTAACAGTGCCCATTGCAATTAAGTAAGGGTTGTAAATTAGCGTGTGGTTGTCTAGTAAGTTATCAAACTCTCTACGTGTTGTACCCGGAAGTACTGTACTAATTAGTACAATATTTTTATCAGCAGTTGCGTACTTGTTAATTTGTGTAAGTACAGACTTAACAACATCGTAATTAAAATCCTTTGGTTTAAGATGTGCACTTGGTACACTGCCGTCGTACTCCTTGCTATGCGGTGTTTCAACTGCAATGAAAATCCAATCACTTTTATTAACGCAATCCTCAACAGTACTACAAACATTTACAGTGTCGGATTTTCTTGGGTAAATATCGTAACCGTAAACTGTGTTTTTTGTAGCAAATACTTCCGCCGCATCCATACCTAGTTTACCTAATCCAATCATACCAATATTCATTTATGTTTTCTCCTAATCAATTATACGACTATTTACGCTACTACTGCCACAGCAATAAAAAAAATGCAACTATTAGAAATTTCACAGTAGATGGTTCTAAATTGCTAATGGATTTATCCCCATCACAATCGCCATTTGTGCCACACAATGATGCAATTGATAATATCAATGAGTATGATATAAGTAACGAAGAATATCGACTAAACAGTGGGTGCATCGATATGTATGACCAAGAACCGATTGACATTCAAGCATATTACGATACTACTATCAAACAAATGAATAAATCTGCATTTAGAATGAAGTTTAATACCAATGATTTTGTATTCTCCAATTCAATGGGATTGTATAACCCGATTGTGTTCCATAGTGAAAAAAACAGCAATGAAGTGATTGCATTCTCAAATAACTTCCATATTCCCGCATATTATTGGACAAATGCAATCACAAGTAGGTATTGGTTCAGCCACTTTGAACTATTGCGTGCGATGGGGGGTGATAATCGTAAGAGATTTGGAATTTACATCCGTGACGTAAGTGGCACAAGGGAATACAGAAAGGATATCATCAACCATGTCAACAATTCAAAAATTGATGTGTTCTGCCCTATGCTCGATGGTGAGACATTCGAAAGTGACGCAAGTGCGTCAATTGAGTGGGGTGACCATAATAAATTCGACATTCAAATCGTTCCTGAGACACTGTTCAACACAGAAAAAATACATTTAACGGAAAAGGTGTTTAAACCAATGATAATGTATCAATCATTTATATTATTTGCAGGTGCAAATAGTTTGAAATACATAAGGGACTATGGATTCAAGACATTTGGTGATATATGGGACGAGAGTTACGACGATGAAATCGATTCATCAATAAGACTCAATAAACTACTCAATTTAATCGATTATATATCTAATCTACCAACAGATGAGTACAATAAATTAATCAAAAAAACAGAATCAATAATTCAGCATAACCGAACCCACTTTTATAGCAATGTATTCAAACACAAACTACTCAATGAGTTGAATGGCGGTATGGAGGAAGCAGTTGCATTACAAGAGGAAAGTTTCTTTACATCACCAGGAGGCACACTGTTCCATTATTGCAACTTATATGACAGGGGGAGTAGAAGGGATGAGTTTAAAAAATTTATCACACCATCGTTGCACAAAGCATTGAAATATACTAAATCAAAATCAGAATCAGTTAGTAAAGATATTATTAAGAAATACAGTCACTTATTGTGACATCTCAATGACTCCATCCCATGTGGTTAAGTCTTCTGCCTGAATGTCATTAATTCTATCCGAAATAATGACATAAAAACTATCAAGTGCACCATTGAACTTCCCACGAAGATGTGCAATAGCATCTTTACAAGATTTCAAATCGCCCTTCTTGTAGTTTTTAATCAATTCATCATGTAACTCTTTGCTACTTGATATTGTACCAATTGTACCAATATCAATGCTTGCAGAATCTATAATACAATAAGTTGGTACCACATCATCCTTTACTCTGAATGAGTCCAATTCCAGTACTAGGTACTTTTCCCCTAGTACATCGATATCGCCATCACCAAATACAATGTACACTATGACACTGCCGTGACTTCTTCTAATTTGATTTGAAGTGGGTAACCTTGACTTCTAGCATCTACGGTTACTTCGATTCCCTTTTGTTCGGCAATCTCATACGGCAAAACTGCAACAATCGCAGAACCATTTGCATGGATATCTTCCGAGATTGATTCTGCTACCATTCCCCCATAACCAAAATATTCTACTAGACTACCAATTACGAATTGCATGCTAGTTTGGCTATCATTTATGTAAATTACACTATACATCGGTGGTTCC
>Ga0209776_1001264_pt1 | contig 13580 bp, 14 predicted proteins | sample SaaInlLV_10m_DNA_3_FD_184670 | JGI IMG/M metagenome (GOLD analysis project Ga0209776, IMG submission 184670) | Marine microbial communities from expanding oxygen minimum zones in the Saanich Inlet - Saanich Inlet SI073_LV_165m_DNA (SPAdes) (version 2) | ecosystem: Environmental > Aquatic >...
TATCAATTCTCTCTCCAAACTCACTCATCCAGCCAATTTGAGTTGCAGGAACACCAACAACTAAAGCATAATCTTTAATATCTTTGGTAACTACAGAACCTGCCCCTACAAAAGCATATTTCCCAATTGTAACTCCACACACAATTGTACAATTAGCTCCCAATGTCGCTCCCTTACTTACCAATGTATTTCGGTATTCATTTTTACGGGAAACAGCGGAACGTGGATTAATTACATTAGTAAAAACCATGCTAGGACCACAAAAAACATCATCTTCTATTGTCACATTATCATACACAGAAACATTATTTTGAATCTTTACATTATTACCAATTAACACCTTATTGCCAACAAATACATTTTGTCCTAATGAGCATTTTTCTCCGATTACTGCCCCACTACACACATGAACCCAATGCCAGATTTTTGTACTTAATCCAATGTTTGCCCCACTATCAATGAGCGCCGTATTATGTATCATATCTATTACTTTCAGTACTCAAGTGGCAATGAAATTGTTCTCCCATCCCTAGCAGAAAGATATGCAGCAATCAGTATTTCCAGTGATTTCAAGCCTTCACGTCCATCAGTTTCAGGCTCTGCCTTACCTTGTAACACATCAATTACATTTTTATAATAGAGTGGATGACCAAAACCATATACTGAGGTTGTCTCATAGCTAGCATTTTCAACCTGTTCATCGTAATCTTGCCTGTCTTCAAATTCCCACTTTTCAATCTCATTTACTGCCACCCCTCCAACACGTACCGTCCCCTTCTCGCCAATAATAGTTATAGATCCTTCATAATTTTTAGGATAAGTAAGCATAGTAACATTCATTGACCCTAATGTACCACTACGCCAACGAATATTCATCACTCCAGTATCTTCAACTTCGATATCCCTTGCTAGTGTTGCCGTCATTGCCTGTATACTATCCACTGGGCCAATAAGCCAATCAATTAGATCAATATAGTGACTTGCTTGATTCATAAAGGCGCCACCATCTAACTCCCAGGTTCCACGCCATTTAGCTGAATCATAATATTCCTGTGGTCTTGTCCAGAACACATTAAGATGAACCATATAAATTTTTCCAAACCTTTTTTCAGAAATTGCGCGCTTCAAAAGTTGTAATGTACTATTTTTACGGTTCTGTTTAACTACAAAAAGCTTAACTCCGGCTTTGTCACATGCTCGCACCATGTTCAGACCGTCACTCCAACGTGTTGCCATAGGTTTTTCTGTTATTACATGGGTACCGTGTTCTGCTGCCAATACTGTTTGATCTGAATGAACGCCACTAGGAGTGCAAATAACAACTATATCTATATCAACACTATCTAACATCTCTGACATTGAAGCATACCCTTCTACACTGTATTTGACGCTATGCTCCTCTAATACTGTTTGATTAATATCACAAAGAGCTACCAACTTTAAATAATTCTTATGTTGATCTATTGACTCAAAATGTTTTTCTGAAATACGGCCACAGCCTACTACTGCTATTTTAATTTTATCTAATGTCACTTCAATACCTTTTAATTTACTGTCCCAAATCAACCAATTCACGTGGTAGATAATTCTCTCTAGCCCAAACACGGCCATTAAGAGATGTACTATTGCGTATCAAATTACGCGCTTGAAAATACTCACTATAAGAGTAAGGAGCGTAGTGATCTGAAGAATGCCCGAAATAGTAAAACATTTTATACCACTTCCTTTTAGCTCGTCCTCCTAATAACATTTCAACTCCTTTTGCTAAAGGAACTACTGCTAAGCTAACTCCCGGCCATCTCCAAACAGATGGATTGAAATCAAGAAAAAGACCTTTATAGTTCCAACGCTCCAGCCAAGAACGGTAGAGATACTGGTCTAATTTTAAATGAATCGGCACTCTTTGATAAAAACGTGCAAGCTCAATATCCCATAATGGAAGTTGCCAATCGTACCCAAAAAAATCATACACTCTTTGTCCATGAATAACCCACTTTACCTGCCTTTCTTCACATTCCCACCGCTCGTACAACGATACCAGCTCCTCAGCAGTTAATTCAGTGTCTATACTCACACCGAGTAACTTAAGAATTTTTTCCTCAACACGTTCCAATCTATCTATAGTCATTAAATTTGTCCAAAGAGCATAGTGTTTTTCTATAATTATATCTAAAAGAGTGCGCACATTAGCATCAGACTGTATTAATGTTTTTGGTACATGTCCACCGGTAATAAAGTCCCCAGATTGGCCATTAATTAATATAGAATTTTCAGGCAAAACACCCATACTGTGTAATTTACTAATAGGATAATACTCCTGGAAATTAGGCAGTGCAGAAAGACCGTCAGCAAAATTCCAATATTTTTCTCGCTCTGAAGACCAGAACATTTGATGTGCTTCTTTCCTATTAATAACAACAGATCGCCATGGTATATCCAAACGTTTTGCAATAGTTTGTGCACCACGCGCCTCCCAGTTGCCTGGAGGACCATATGAAAATACTTCCAAATCATTGTATCCTGCTTCATGCAACTTACACACTAATACTCTAGAATCTAGTCCTGCACTTAAAGGCACTCTAATTGGTCTTTCTTCAGCACGATCTATCATGCGCTGTGTAATGTTATTCATAATAACATCTAATTCATCAACCCAGTCATCGTCACTCCTACTCTCATCTCCTGCTGAATAATAACGATAATATCTAGAAATGTTAACAATATTATTCGAGCGATTTACAATCATGCTCTCTCCAGATTGTAGCTTCTTTAGGCCTTGAATAAGTGTGTCAGAACCTGTGACATAGCCTGTCATAGAGAACTCTTCAACCGATAATATATCCCAATCTCTACTTCTATCAGATATGCTTAATCTTCGTGCATTATTAGATATAGCACTATCTCCAGTCACTGTATAAAATAATGGATAACAACAAAAATGATCTACGAAAGCAATTACAGTGTGTGTTAAGTCTATAATCGCAGAGGATGGTGCTGTTAATTTGTTGAGAATGAAATCAAGACTACTTGTCTGCGGATATTCACCTAGTTCTATAATCTTCTTGATAGATGGTAGAAGCTCTTTGAAAGATCCTGTGTAATAAACACAACAACCTTCTAATTTAGTTTTTTTCCACCCATAATTGTTGTCGATAATAATTTTCATAAATATATACTTAATATTAGATAAATATTAGGGGTCATGACCCAATATTAAACCAAGATTGATAAACTATATGCAATAAGAACACATGCCTATAATGAATGGAGTAACCTCTTATAGAATGCAAAATACTTATTTATCATATAACCTGTATGGTAAAGAATTACCAGAGTGCCATCATATTTTTTACAAAATGTAATGATACAATCTGCCATCTTAGATGCCTCTTCCATAGATAAGTTATTATACTTACCTTCGTGCAATGTGAAATCCACAATAGAGGTAGGATACAGTACTAAGTCCATTGATTTTCTATTGGAAAAATCAAAGGCATGCATGCCACGTGATGTGCCATTTCTAAATCCAAGCAACTCTGGATATGCCAAAGTATAATCATTTTCAATACCGCATTTTTCTGAAATTAAAGGAGTTTGCTCAATATCAAACCTTAATACATGCTGCCTAACACTTGTAAGCAATACCTTTAACAGCCATTCAATATCCTTTTTTTGCTTATTATAAATAAACTCATCGCAATAAGAATCATACCCTGGGTGAAATCCTATTTCATGGCCATTATCTAACAGAATCCTTGTGTAACGCTTTAATAATTTTGGCATTCTCAGAAAATATGTACTATCCATATCATGTTTACTTGGCCCCATTAACAAAAACAAAGCGTTAAACCCAAGTTTATTATAAATATTAATTAGCTTATACATGGAACTCCAAGGCTCCAACAAGTTTAGCTCTTTACGAAATCTTGCCAACGCCAAACTAGGATTCATTCGTTTTACAATATCACCAATTACAACTCTAACTGAACCCCATATTGAGTGATAACTCCTAAGCCTATCAATATCATGAGTCAGCTTTACGCTGTAATGTACTTTTTTAATTGCCTTGCCATTAAAGATAATATCAATAAACTTATCTATCAAGATATCCACCACAGGAGAGCCATAGAATCCAGCACGGAAAACAATATCATCATCGATTTTATAACGTTTATGTTGGTCTAATGATTTTGAAAACCTTTCTTCCACTCTACTAAGAAAAATAAATGCTAATGCAATTAAATCCTCTTGAAAGCATTTTCTACCTATTGAATCGGTTATATATCCGTTATTATTTTCCATACAACTCTTTAATGCATCAATAACAGGCCTCTTATCAACTAAACTAACCCCATTGCTATCAATTTTCAACACACGTTTTATCAACTTGGAAGGTAAATAAATATCGGTATAGCTATCGATAGATGCGCCATATGAAATAATTATATCTGCATGATCAGAATTAACACGCTCTACTAAATAGCACCTTTCTATATATTTAAATACATAAAATACTTCAGGGCGATAGTTTGTAGTAGTATTATCTAGAACAAGCTTATAAGATAACATAGATTGGTTTAGAAACGCTTATATATCAATGAGATATCGATATTATCCTGTGACAAACTCAAACTCTTAAATAAATTAGAATAAAAAATCATACTTTTATTTAATATATTTTTCCGAGAAAAAAATGGTATAAATTTATGGAACTTCATTTCAGCTATGGAATTATTTTCTAGCTCCCAAAGTGCGAGAGCATCAATGTCATAATCAATCATAATATGCAATATTTTATTAAATAATAATGATCCAGCTTTGTAATCTAATATAGCAATATCTTGTATTTTCATGTATTTTGAATGCATATTATTCTCTATAGAATATGCAATCAACGCATCAATTTCACCATCTACTCCTCTTGATAATAATACATCTCCCGTAACATATGGATTATCTATTATTCTCCACTCATAATACTGGTAAGTTCGATGAATCATTAACACATTATGATATTTAGCTGATAATTTAAATGAAAAAGTATTTAAATCATCCTCATCTTGTTTTTTCATCTTTGAGATCTTGCCCGTTCTATTGAAAAAATAGAACACAATAAAATCAACAATTTTTTTATATAGTGCTGACAATATTATAAAAAAAGGCTTAATAAGTACATGTATATTTTTTGCTAAATATAATGGATTTCTAACATATATCTTTTCATATCCCTTTATTTTTATGTGGTCATACCCATGTTTCAGCTGAGAAGGCAATGCCTTACTATTGGGAAACCCAAAAATAGCAAACCTGTCAAAAGTACTAAATTCAACAAGACAAGATTCCACCAACCTACCAAATACATCTCTGTTAGATTTTTGGAGTCTTCTAATTACATTAATATCTACAAGAGATCCCTCAGCTTTAGCACCTGAAATAACTGCACCTGATAGTAACATTGGAAACATTATCAACGCATAATGACCAATAATAATATTATCGAAAACACATACTTTCACAATCGACTTATTTGGTGAGTGTAAATATTCCCATTCCCATTGTTTCTTAGTTATATCTTTGAACAAAAATGAAATAAAATTCAATACTTTCTCATCGTACTGTTTAATACTTTTTAAAGAGTATTCTGCTTTAATCTTATGCATTCTAAATATTTATATGTAATGTTTTATATTATTCGAACTTAATCTTGCTCTTATCATGCTTAAAGATTTATCACACATCTAAAGAACCGAACGCCCGCCATCCATTACAATGTTTTGTCCATTCATATATGCAGATGCATCTGAACATAGAAATTGTACTGCGCCACGATATTCATCCTTGGTTGCCATTCTGCTCATTGGAATAAGGTGTGTAAGTTTTTGTACAAAATCATCGTCCTGTCCATTAAAAACACCACCTGGAGATAATGCGTTGCATCTAACGCCCTTATCTGCCCAATAGGTTGCTAAGTATTTGGTAAGGCCAATCAATCCATGTTTTATAACAGAGTAAGTAACAGGCTTTACGGGCTGTTGCTCTGGCTGTAATCCCTCTTTTTTATACAGCCTTTGGTCAGGCGCAAAAGTTGATAAATCTGAAGCAATATTTAATATAACACCTTGACCACGCCTAGCCATTTCTTTGCCAAAAACCTGAGAACATAACATAGCGCCAGTCAGTCCAACTTTAATCTGAAAATCCCAGTCATCTACCGAAAAATTTTCCAATCTTGAAGACTCAACTATACTATCTTTTTGCACCTTAGGATCAATAGCCGCATTGTTTATCAAGATATCAACATTCAGCCCGTCGGATTTTAACTCTCTGGCAACATCTTGAATATTTCCTTCATTGGTAACATCCATAACTTTATAGAAAATACGCTCCTTGTTGTCAGAATTTAACAAAGCATCATAAGCCTTTTTTAAGCCTTTTTCATTTACATCGGTCATAACAACGATTGCACCTACTTCTAACAATGCTGCCGCATGTTCAACACCAAGTAAACCTGAAGATCCTGTTATAAGTGCAACTCTATTTGATAAATTAAATTTATTCATGATTTTTTACAAAAAAATGTCATATTCGATCCATAAAATGGTGGCGAAATACCTTTATCATCTAAAATTTTGTTCAAATCATCTTTATTAAACCATGGGGTGTCAAAATATGGATACTCTACTTTCTTAATTTTAAAACCGTGATCTCGTAAACAACGATGCATAGAATCTGATGAAAAAAGACTAATATGAGTTGGATCATTTAATAGTCTAAATCTATCTCCATATCTTCTAGCAGCTGCAGAATCAAAATCAGGAGTCCTAACTATAAAAATTCCTTCATCACTCAACATATCTCTAATTTTATTTAAAGTCCATATAGGGTCTTCCAGATGCTCTATTACATGATTCATGACAATAACATCAAACTTGAAATTACCTGGAAAATCTTCCAATACGCCATTATAAATATCCCCATATTGTCGTGCATGATTTGATGCAAACTTACTTATCTCTATTCCATGCTTATCCCAATCATCATCAAGATATGAAAGCAACCATCCCAAACCACAACCGATATCAAGAATTTTCTTTGCGTTTAAAGTATCTAAATGGTCAGTAATTTCCTTAACTCCAGATAACCATTGATCTCGCTCTTGCAATAAATGTCTTTCTTTACCATCTGGATCTATAGCTACCTTATGATATTCCTCTTCATAACCAGCACCTATATCTGCTGGAATTGAGACAAAATAATCTTCATTTTTATAAAGGTTTTGCATTAATTTTTGTAACGGTATTTTTCTCATAACATTTAGGATAAAGTATCGCCAAAATATTTCTGTGTTCTGCTCATAACATCAATTTGAATATTTCGCTCTTCTTCATTTGCTTGGTTGGTCGTAAAATTCATCAAATTTTGCTGTAAATCAACTGCCACAGGAGTTTCTCCATGTCCAATTTTTCTATCACGAAATACGGGCTCTTGATGTTGTAATTTAGATGCAGCATATATACCATCACCACCTAATTCAATATATTTTTTTCTAAAAACTTCCCAACTTACCCCTAATTTCTCACCATTAAATTTTGCTGAAAAAGTGTAATATGTATGGTAGTAACCATCTATAACCTGTTGTGGAGTCAAAAGATCTGAGTTACTTAATGCTTCTGTGTATGCTACCCCCATAGCTCTGCGTAAATCTATAAAATATTCAGCTCTTTCCATTTGTGCAAGTGCTACTGCTGCACCCATTTGGTTCATTCTATAGTTGTAACCTATCTCATCAAATCTGTCCCAATTAGGATTCTGTAACTTGTCTCTATTAGTTCTAACCTTTCCAGATTCTGCTGTTAAAGATTTAAACCCAAGTCCACCAATTTTTCTAATAGTTGTTGCCAACTCTTCACTGTTACAAATAATTATCCCTCCATCGCCACAAGTAAGTTGTTTTGAATTTTCAAAGCTCCAACTTCCTGCATCACCGATAGTTCCAACTAATTGACCACTATTTGTTTTTCCCATATGGCATTGGGCACAATCTTCTAGAACCATTAAATCATTTTTCTTTGCAATTTTCATGATTGAATCCATATCACATACACCGCCATACATATGAGTCACGAAAATAACCTTAGTTTTCTCAGTTATTTTTCTCTCAATATCAGCAGGGTCCATTAGAAATGTATCAGGCAATGAATCAACAAATACAGGTGTTGCCCCAGTATAGTATGGTGCTAATCCGCACATTAATGGCGTTAACGCTGGTGTTAAAACTTCGTCACCAGGTCCACATCCCATTGCTAACAACGCCGCATGCAATGTGGAAGTTCCAGAATTAAATGCAATACCATATGATGTCTTATATACATCTGAAAAATACTTTTCCAGTCTTGTAGTGAATGCGCCATCTGCTCCAGCTCTAAAGCCTGTAGATAAAACCTCCTCTAAATATTTTCTTTCATTACCTTCAAATCTCCATGCAGGATTTCCCATTTCTATATTCCTAAATAATTAAATTTTCTTAGATAGCTGTCCAGTCTTCCATTCTTCATTTCTAAACCAATTTATTTTATACATATCTGGATTAGATAAAAACAACTGATCTACTTTATCTCTACTTGTTAAGTTTCCTAGTATTCTACGAACTGAATCTAGCAACCAATAATCCTCTTCATAATCCAAGGTTAGGCGCATATTTGAAATTTTTTTTCTTATTTCAGGTAGTATTTTAGTTTTTAAATCTGGTATTTTTTCCATGTAATACCACATCATTTCCGTATCAGTATCTTTATCTAGATCCCTGCACGCTCTTTTAACAATATCGGTTGTTAATGAATAACCAACACTTGCTCCGCCAGCAGATGAAGATTCGTTAGGACAGACCATATCAAGATTTTCTTCTTGTAGCATCTTCATACTACTCTTTATTTCATCGCCATCAAAAAAAGGATCATCAGCATCAATAGTATGAAATGTATCTATATTAAAATGCATAGCGCAATCAAGCCATCTCTGTAATTTATTATCTAAAGATCCTCGATAATACTTAACCCCTTCTTTATTTGCAATTTCTTCAATAATGTCATCGTCTTTAGAAGTACTTGTGCATACAATAGGCTTTATTCCATATGAAACTGCTCTACGAATAATATGATTAAGAACTGTTGAGTCACCAAAAGATAGGAGACATTTTTTTGGTAGTCTAGTTGAGGTTGTACGAACTGTTATAAAACCAACAATACTATTTTCATCATTATTCATGGATATCAAGTATTACTCCATTGGATATGTTGACGAAGATTTTCAGCAATAGGCATTTCCTCTTTTAGAATTTTTTTTATGCCATCTCCCATAGTTTTATGCCATCTCCCATAGCAAGCTCTATTTTTCTTACTGCCCCCACCAAATGTTTAAATCCAGAACGTGAAACTGAGGCTGACTGATCAGAACCATACATCGAACGATCAAGAGTAATATGTCGCTCCAAGGAAGTAACGCCTAGTGCCGCCGCTGCATAAGATACCGCTAAACCAACCTCATGACCACTGTATCCCACATTACACTGAAATTTATCTCTTAATGTTTTAATCATATTAAGGTTGGCATTTTCTTCTTTCATAGGATAGGTAGAGACAGTGTGCATTAATTCAAATGAACAACCTGCCTTCTTAAATATATCCACTGCCTTATCAATATCATTATAAGTTGACATGCCGGTTGAAATAAAAGTATGCTTCCCTTCCTCGGCTATTATCTTTAAGAGATCATCATAGACAGCCATAGCTGATGCCACTTTATTATATTTACAATCAAACTGTCTTAAAAAAGATTGACTGTTTAAATCCCATGCCGATGCAAACCATTCAACGCCTTTTTCTTTACAATACTGATCAATCTCAAGATACTGATCTTTGTCAAACTCAAGACCTATTTTTTGTTCACGCTGAGTTGTTCCCCACGGACTCTCTCTATAAGAATCTAAAAAATCTTGCGTGTAAACTTGATTAATATCTCTTTTCTGAAATTTAACCGCATCACACCCAGAATCTACCGCTACATCAATCAATTCCTTGCAAATTGACATATCGCCATTATGGTTGATTCCTATTTCTGCTATGATAAATATGCTCATGAGTAACTTACTCCTTATATAAAATTTCAATCAAATCTAAATTAAAAACCTTTTCTAATAATTCTCTAACGATACCACACCCTCCTTTTGTCTCTAGCGTAATAGTTGAGATTTGTTTAATTTTTTCATGTCCATCTGCTGGGCATACAGTGTATCCACATAATTTCATTACCTGATAATCATTAATATCATTTCCAATATAAAGAATATTGTCCAAATTACAATTTTCCTTATCAGCAATTTCTTTTATGCCTATAGTTTTATCTTTAATTCCCTGCATGACTGAAGCATTTATTTTTTTTGCCCTAGCACTAACAACCAAATCTTTTTCTGTTGAAAGTAGATAGAATGGTTTATTTAATTTTCTAAGTACGTCAAATGCCAAACCGTCTGACCTATTGCATACAACAAATTCCTCTCCATTGGCATTAAGGTAAACACGGTTGTCAGTTAGGACACCATCAAAATCAAATACCATGACAGCTATATTATCTATATCAATGCTATGCATACTTATTTAATAAAATTTTATAAAACTGCATTAATACTTCATTCCTGATAATTATAAGTTGAAAATCCTTTTTGATTGCACAAATTGTCTTTCTTTGCTTCATTCAAATCATGCATTACCATTTCTTTAACCAGCTCCTCAAAAGAGATTTTTGGAGTCCACCCCAGCTGTTCTCTAGCTTTTGTCGAATCACCTAATAAAGTCTCAACTTCAGTAGGTCGGAAATAACGAGAATCAACACGAACAATTGTTTTTCCAGTTGATATATCCACACCAGTTTCATCAATTCCATCTCCAGTCCACTTTAATTCCATGCCCAACTCTTTAGATGCTGCATTAACAAAATCTCTTACTGTATATTGCACGCCAGTGGAAATTGTAAAATCTTCTGGCTTATCTTGTTGTAGCATTAGCCATTGCATTTCTACATAATCTTTTGCATGACCCCAATCTCGTTTAGCATCCATATTCCCAAGATAGAGAGTTTCTTGCAATCCAAGTTTAATACGTGCCAGAGCTCTTGTAATTTTACGCGTTACAAAAGTTTCGCCACGGATTGGTGATTCATGGTTGAATAGAATGCCATTACATGCATAAATACCATAAGCTTCCCTATAATTAATAGTTATCCAATATGCATACAACTTAGCAACTGCATAGGGACTCCTAGGATGGAATGGTGTTTTCTCATTTTGAGGAGTTTCTTGCACCTCACCAAAAAGCTCAGAAGTAGAAGCCTGATAGTATTTGGTTTTTTTTCTAAACCTAAGATCCTAATAGCCTCCAAAATTCTCAACGCACCTAAAGCATCCGAATTAGCGGTATATTCTGGCTCTTCAAATGAGACTGCAACATGTGATTGTGCGGCTAAATTATAGATCTCATCTGGTTGAACCTCCTGAATGATTCTAATTAAACTAGAAGTGTCAGTCAAATCACCATGATGAAGAACAAATTTAGGACTTTCCTCATGTGGATCTTGATATAGATGATCAATTCTGTCAGTATTAAAGAGGGAAGAACGACGCTTAACGCCATGGACCTCATATCCCTTCTCTAGAAGTAATTCCGCAAGATATGCGCCATCTTGTCCTGTTATGCCAGTAATTAGTGCTTTTTTCATATATCGTTATAGTTAAATTAATCTAACACCTAAACTCAGGCATGACTTTATTGGTACTAAATTGTTTTTTAAATTCCTTAATGAAGTTATTTTTATCTTGTTTTGGTAAATTGTTAATTCCAGCAGCGCCTCTTCTGCCACCACCACCGAACATAGAACACAATAAATCAGCACCACTTTTATTATTATATGGCGCCCTAACACCCACCAAATAACTTCTATTTTTATTTAATATCATTAATGCATGTGCACGATTTTTATCACCATGCATTAATAAATTTGCATACACCCCAATAACTCTTCTTGACCATGGTTCATCAGGCAGAATTACTATCGAAACATTATCATTTTCTATTTCTGGTGATATAGTTTCAGCTTTACTTATATCTGAATAGTAACTATCTAAAATATTATTATAAACACCTGCCTCGTTACTAATAAAATCAAAAGGATTATAATTACGACTAAGTAGCTTATAAAGCAAAGAAGGATGATACAATAAATCTATCTCATTTGTGCTATAACTATTGTAGTTGATACATTCACCCAATAATCTTAATTGAGTCCTATCATCTTTTGATAAATCAGCCTTATTAGCAATAATTCTTGCAGATTTTTCCATGCCGTCACCATAAGCTCCAACAATGGCCCATTCCTGATATTTGCCACTTAGATATTTATTAATAATCAAACTGGTACAAATATTTGATGACTCATTTATATGAGATCGAAAATTTTCATGGGTCAATAAATCACCACTTTGGTGATGATCTGCATAAAAAATTTCCACTCCTAATTCCAAAAAATCAACCACCTCTTGGTAGTTTTTTTTCATTGAAATATCAAGGACTGTTACGCTATCTTTCTTAACTGGGCTGATTTTTTTTAATAAAGAGATATCTCTCTTTACACCAGTTATCAGTTTACTGTTTTTTGGGTTGGAGAGTCTTAGCTGTACTAATGAACATATACCATCCGCATCGCCATTAAAAACATCATAATGCATAAGCAACACCCATTAAATCGTAATGCTTTTTACAAATCCTAATAACGATTGCTTAGAATCATTTAACAAAGTGTTATTGTTAGTATTTATAACAAAATCAGCATCACTCGGCTTATCATATGGATTAATTTCAGAATACCCGATAAGATCATTAATTAAACCTTGGTCAGCAGCTTTGTACAAACCTTTGGTATCTCGTTTTTTTAAACTATCAATATCAGTTTCTACATAAACTAGATGATAGTATGGCTCTAACAAAGACCTTGTCCTCTTACGAACCTCATCATATGGACTTATAACAGGAACAAGTATTAAATCAAATTCACTATCTTTTGAATCAAGGCATAGTTTTGCAATTCGAAGGTTATTTACTTCGACATCTTTACGACCAAAACCTAACTTCTCCACATCTCTGTCTCGAATATCATCGCCATCTATTATGCGAACGGTATAACCTTCGTTTTGATAAGTATTTTTTATATACTCTGCAAGTGTTGACTTTCCTGAACCAGACATGCCGGTCAACCAAACTATATTAAATTTTCGCTTCAAGATTAATCATCCTGAAAAATAATATCATTAAAAGATGACTCAGTAGTCCATCTATTATATTGTTTGATTATCAGATTAATCATTTCCACAGCACCTACTGGGTGATCACCAATAGCTGTCTCAGCAGCCAAGACTAAACCACTAGCACCCATTAATAGAGTACTTGCAACATCGTTAGCTTCAGCTCTAGTTGGAGAGTCTGATTTAATCATTGACTCTAACAAATTAGTTGCAACGAATACAGGGGTATCTT
>Ga0209776_1001337_pt1 | contig 13037 bp, 10 predicted proteins | sample SaaInlLV_10m_DNA_3_FD_184670 | JGI IMG/M metagenome (GOLD analysis project Ga0209776, IMG submission 184670) | Marine microbial communities from expanding oxygen minimum zones in the Saanich Inlet - Saanich Inlet SI073_LV_165m_DNA (SPAdes) (version 2) | ecosystem: Environmental > Aquatic >...
AAAATTGAACCAGAATAAGAAGAAGGCTTCTTAGGATGTTCTATATAAGAAATTTTAAAAAGTTGTCAGAGGTTTTGGGGTGATAAATAATTTTGATGAGAATGTTGTTTTTGGCCTTGACTTTGAAGATCTTAAGAATAGATTTTGGAAGAAATATATAATCGGTAGCGATACAATATATTTTCGAGGTTATGTATATTCGCACACTATAGAAAAAATTATAGAAATAATAAAATCTTTGGATAAAGAAAGCATAGAGTATTTTGTAAATTCGTTGGACGGGAATTTTGTGTTAATTGTGCTTAAAAATGAATTTAGTTTTATAGCAGTTGACAAGATACGCAGTATTCCAATTTTCTTTGCTAAGATAGGTAATAAATTTTATGTAGATTGTAACCCGAAAGAAATAGTCAATAAAAATAATTTTAATAAATCAGTGATAGATTCCTCTATTTTGGAGATATCTATGTCAGGTTATACTGTAGGGAATAAGACAGTATATAGATATTTGCATTCTTTAAAAGCTGGAGAGTTTGTGGTATTTGATAATAGTAGTTATAAATATATTCAATATTATAAATATTTTGGAAATATAGAATATAAGCATTATGATGATTATATTGAAGAATTGTCAATAGTAACTTTGAGCATCTTTAGAAAGCTATTAAATGATATAGGCGACAGACAAATTATAATACCTTTAAGTGCAGGAAATGACTCCAGACTAATTGCATCTGTACTAAAACATCTCGGCGCTAAAAATGTCAAATGCTACTCTTATGGCTCAATTGGTAATTTTGAGGCAAGTGTCGCTGAAATTGTAGCCAATAAATTAGGTTATGAATGGGTATTTATACCTCTTACCCATAAAAGTGAAAGAAGGTATTATAATTCAGAAGAATACAAGGAATATTTAAAATTTTCTGAGACTTATTGCTCTGTTCCATATATACAAGGACTTTCAACTATTAAATATCTTGAAAATATAAATTTTATAAATGAAGACGCAATATTTATTAATGGTAGTACTGGTGACTTTATATCTGGCAATCATATAAGTACTCTTATGAAAAAAAATACTACAAATACGACAAGAGAAGAGAGAAAAGAAAATATTTTAAACAATTTAATAAATAAGCATTTTTCACTATGGGGTCATCTTAAAACCAATAAAAATATTGCTCTTGTTAAAAAATCATTATGGAGTGAGATAACTGCAGCTTGTAAAAATTTAGACTCTAAGGATAGAGATCATTTATTTTATGAATATTCAGAACTTGTAGATAGACAAAGTTCCTATGTAATTTCGGGGCAAAGGACTTATGAGTTTTACAATTATGAATGGAGGCTTCCACTATGGGATGAAGAGTATTTGTATTTTTGGCAAAAGATTCCTTCTGAATTTAAAGTAAATCAAAAGCTTTATGTGGATATGCTAAAAAAGAAAAATTTTGGAAATGTTTGGAGTGAAGATATTCCGGTAAATAAAAAAACAATTACTCCGAAATGGATCATACCAGCTAGATTTTTATTTAAAATTCCTTTTGCATTATTTGGTGTTAGAGGTAAAAAGATATGGAGAGAGCTTGAAGTTAGTTTGTTTTATTATTGGATGGATGTTTCGCATATGGTAGATGAAATAAATTATTTCTCAATGATAAAAAGTATTTTTAAAAAACCACGTAATCATGTTTCATGGAAAGCAAAGGATTATTTAAAAAATTTAATGCAGAGGTGAATTTACAATGCAATCCTCTCAAAAATTAACGGTTAAATATGCATATCTTTGATTCTATTGATCATGCTCAATCGTTAGTAACATCAGTGGATGTGTATATATAATAACGAACGACTTCATAGTGCAATTGGCGGCATTCCATCAATTGAACTGCTAGAGGCTATTTAAACAACGGAGATTCTATTTTTAGCGGTTGTTGATAGTTTATTGCAATTTCCTGTGGTAAGAAAATAGCAAAGTTTATATTACAACTGAGTATTTAATTACAAGTAAAATTGCACTTGTTATGTGAATTCAAGCAGCATTTTGTAGTTGCAATTTTAAAAGATATCAAAATATAATGTATCAGTGAAAAAAATTATTATAGTGTTTGGAACTAGACCTGAGGCCATAAAAATGGCCCCAGTTGTTCTAGAACTTGTTAAAGATTTTAATGTATCTGTTTGTGTAACAGCACAACATAGAGAGATGCTTGATCAGATTTTAAGTTTATTTAAAATAGTCCCAGATTATGATTTAAATATCATGAAGCAAGGACAGGATCTTTTTGATATAACAAGTAGTATCTTGCAAGGTATAAAACAAGTGCTTATAAAAGAGAGGCCAGATCTGGTTTTAGTGCATGGGGATACTACAACCGCAATGTCAACCTCATTGGCAGCATTCTATTTAAAAATACCAATTGGCCATGTTGAATCGGGCTTGCGTACTTATGATGTTTTATCCCCTTTCCCTGAAGAGCTCAATAGAAGAATAATTAGTTTGATGGCATCGTATCATTTTTCTCCAACAGAGAATGCCAAGAAAAATTTATTAGCAGAGTGTGTGGATGATGATAAGATTGTTGTCACAGGAAATACAGTTATTGATAGTTTGTTTTTAGTTATTAAGCAAGTTGAAACAATACCATTTACACCGGACATAGTAAAGCAATTGCCATTTTTAGAAGATAATGTAACTAGTTATCGGATAGTATTGGTTACTGGTCATCGTCGTGAGAATTTTGGAGAGGGGTTTGAAGAGATTTGTCAAGCTTTGCGTTATCTAGCTCAAATTCATCCAGATATAAATATTGTTTACCCAGTGCACCTCAACCCTAATGTGAGAAGTCCTGTTAACCGATTATTATCAAATATAGATAATATTTACTTAATAGAGCCATTAGATTATTTTCAATTTGTAAAATTAATGGACAAATCTTATATAATTCTAACGGATAGTGGTGGTATACAGGAAGAAGCGCCCAGCCTAGGGAAGCCAGTTGTGGTTATGCGTGACACTACTGAGCGTCCAGAGTCTATTGAAGCTGGCACTGTTACATTGGTTGGGTCAAATAAAGAAAAAATTATACACGCGGTAGATAAGTTGCTGACCGACAAGAATTCCTATAATAAGATGGCGAAGGCGCATAATCCTTATGGAGATGGATATGCAAGTAATAGAATTAGAAAATATATTAAAGAGAAAATAAAATGAAAGTTTCAGTAATAGGTTTGGGCTACATTGGCCTTCCTACAGCAACTGTATTGGCTTCACATAAGGTAGAAGTAGTTGGGGTAGATGTTAGTAAGCATGTTGTTGATACAGTTAATCAAGGTAAAATTCATATAGTAGAGCCTGAGTTAGATGTTCTTGTGCATAATGCAGTAAAGAATGGTTATCTTCGGGCTACTATTTATCCAGAGGAGTCTGATATTTTTATGGTAGCTGTTCCGACACCATTTAAAGACAATCATGAGCCTGATATGAGTTATATTGAATCAGCAGTTAAAGCAATTGCTCCAGTATTAAATAAGGGCAATGTGGTTATTCTGGAGTCTACCTCTCCAGTTGGGTCTACTGAGAAAATAACAAGATGGATGCAAGAGTTGCGCCCTGAACTGACTTTTCCTGTATTTGGAGAAGATGAAGTTGAGTTTGATATATATGTTGCACATTGTCCAGAAAGGGTTTTACCTGGACGAATAATACACGAATTGATTAAGAATGATCGCATTATTGGTGGTATGACTATTAGGTGTTCTGAACACGCTAAAATTGTTTATGAGATTTTTGTTGAAGCAAAATGTATTGTTACTGATTGTCGTGCAGCAGAATTAAGTAAATTAGTGGAAAACTCTTTTCGTGATGTAAACATAGCTTATGCAAACGAAATTTCGTTGATTTGCGATAAACTAAATATAAACGTTTGGAAGTTGATTGAATTGGCAAATCGCCATCCTAGAGTTGATATTATGAGACCTGGTCCTGGTGTGGGAGGGCATTGTATCGCTGTTGACCCTTGGTTTATTGTACATTCTGCACCGAGTGAATCTAATTTGATACGTACATCTAGAATGGTTAACGATAATAAACCAAAATTTATTTTTAAAAAAATTATTGATGCTATAAAATTATTTGAGAAGCCGTTATCAGAAATAAATATATGCTGTTTGGGAATATCATATAAGCCAGATATAGATGATCTTCGTGAAAGTCCATCAATAGAAATTATTGATGAATTAGTTGCGATAAAGCCTAAAAATATATATATTGTTGAGCCAAATATATCCTTATTACCTAATAGTTTTGATGCTGATTTAGTTAAGTTAAAACCAGTTGAAGAAGCATTGAGGTTGTCTGATATAGTTATTATCTTGGTCTTACATAAAGAGTTTTTATTGATTGATAGGGGGTTGCTAAGAGGAAAAAAAGTAATAGATACAATAGGACTGATGTCAAATGAATGCAGTTAGTAAGAAAAAAGTATTGTATGTCTGCAGGCTATTCAATGGATTAGAAACATCTATTAGAACTAAAGAGTGGAAACCTACCGGTGTACCAACGATTTATAAAATGATAGAGGAATTGAATTCTAGTGATCTATATGATTTAAATCTTTTAGTTACTTCCAAAAATAATCAACCTGATTGGGAATCGGGCTTAATTAATAAAATGGAAATTTTTGGCCTGAAATCGATGGTTACAGTATTATCTTCATTTAGCAGTAGGTATGGTAAAGTCGGCACTATAGCCCAAGAATTATTCCATATTGCATATATTGTTCTTAAAGTATTATTTGGTCGGTATGATATTTTGTATATTGATAATGCAAATATCTTTAGTGCTGCTGTTGTTGCGCGTATAAGACTCACCTCAGTTCTGTTTAGAGTTATGGGCGTATATCCTGCAATGCGTAATGCCATATCTGGACGCAGAATTAGTGATTTTGTTTTACGGTATTGCTACAAGTCTCCTTTTTCTGCTGTTGTGTGTACACAAGATGGAAGTGGAGTAGAACCATGGCTTGATACAGCAATAAATAAAAATACTAAAATCTATACATTGATTAATGGCGTTGATTACTATAAGTGTACAAAAAGCGAAAAAGATGATCTATGTAATAAATATGATATTCCAAAAGATAAATTTTTAGTACTTTATATTGGTAAGATGGAAAAAATCAAAGGTATTTATGAATTTATAGAAGGATTTTCCATTGCAAATAATAATCTTCAAGGAAGGGCCCATGCGATTGTGATAGGTTGTGGCAATCAATATAATTATATCGAAGAGAAAATGAATAATAATACATCTATAACTTTGATTGATAGAGTGCCACATTATGATATTTGTAAGTTTCATGATGTTTCTGATATTTATATTTCTCCAAACAGGTTAGCAAATTTAACAAACGCTAATCTGGAAGCAATGAAGGCAGGTAATTGCATTGTAATCCCAAGATCTCAATCGGAAACGTTTGTTGACGTTATCACCGATAAACTTTTGGATGATACTGCTGTTTATAGAATACCATTTCCACCAACATGTATAAATATTTCAAGGGCGATTCGAACGTTATTTCACTCCCCGAAAAAAAGAAAATTATTATCTAAAAATGTGGTGAGTCAGTCCAGCAAATTTATCTCTTCTTGGAAGAATAGAATAAACAATGAATTGCAAATTATTGCTCGTACTCTGGACGAAAGCAATAAGAATTTTTAAGAGCTAATTGGTTTTATTTTGTATATATTCATATTACCAAGATTTTCAGGTGGTGGCGCCGAACGTGTTATATTGAATCTATTGACAGAGCTTTATCTTCGTCATAATCCTGTTTGTATTATTGTTTTTGATTCAAGTGGGCCGCTATTATCAAAAGTACCAAAAGGAGTTCCAGTATATAACCTTGGAACAATTAAGCTTAAATACTCAATTATTCATCTCATTAAAAAGATAAATCAGATTCAGCCTAAAGTAGTTTTTTCTACTTTTGGGTATATTAATGTGGCCTTATTGGCTATCCGCTGGTTGCTGCCGAGAAAAACAAAAATATTTATTAGAGAGGCAAATTTACCCTCAATTAGTTTGCCTAATAATTCTTACACGAGATTAATGAATATTTTATATCAATTTTTATATCGAACATCTGACAAGCTAATTTGTTCTTCTATAAGGATGAAAGATGAGTTTGTTTTAGACTTCTCGGTTCCAGAATCAACTATAGAAATACTACCAAACCCTATTGATGTTGATTTAATAAGATCGTCTTCTACTCCAATAAAGCGTTTTGATAGAGGAGGGGTGTGTTACATATCTGCTGGTCGACTAACTTTTCAAAAAGGCTTTGATCGCTTACTACGCTGGTTTAGCAAGTTAGATGATAAAAATTCAACACTTGTAATTTTAGGTGATGGGGATTTAAAGTATGAGTTATTAAGAGAAGTTGCATTATTAAGCCTTCAAGAGCAAGTTAGATTTGTAGGTTTTTGTGATAATCCATGGAAGTGGTATGCTGGTGCAGATGTTTTTTTACTTTCATCACGTTGGGAAGGCATGCCTAACTCAGTATTGGAGTCCTTGGCCTGTGGTACACCAGTGATAGCTACGGATGAATCTGGTGGAATTAAAGAAATTACTAATAACGGTGTCACTACTGTAACAGGGTCCCAACAATTTATTAAGGCCATGAAAAAAGTAGATGTTAAAGATAAGGAGCTTAAATACGATTCTTTGTTACCAGAAAAATATATAAAAGAAAATGTGGCTTCTATTGTTGAAGGGTGGTTATGTAATCATCCCAAAAATTAACACCTAATAAAAGTAGAATTTTCTTATAATAAAAACATAAGGAGATTCTAATTTTAGCAGTTGTTAAAAATGAAGTGATTACAGTTAGGTGAGACTTGATGTTGGCTTTCAGAAGATTGTGATAATTTTTTTTCGGATGTAAGCCCAGTATTAAGTCTATATTTTTTTACATTAATGATTATAATCAATCATTTTAAATATATTTTTTGTAGATTTTATTATGGATATAAGCGTTGTTATTCCAGCATACAATGAAGAGAGCAATATAATTCCAATATGTGATGAGGTAATAGCGTCACTTAATAAAATGGATGTGACATATGAGATAGTGTTAGTAGATGATGGTAGCAGCGATAACACATTTAATATAATGAATCAAGTTGCAGGAAAATTTGATTGTATCAAAGTTATTAAATTTAAGAAAAATTATAAAAAATCAGCGGCATATATGGCAGGATTTAAAGAGTCAGACGGAAGCATAATTGTAACTATGGATGCAGATTTACAGGATGATCCAAGTGAGATTGGGAAGATGATAGACTTAATTGGCAGGTATGATGCTGTAATTGGCTGGAAAGAGAACAGATTAGATACAGTATCTAAAGTACTACCTTCGAAAATATTTAACTGGATAAATAAAAAATTATTTGCAATTGACCTTAAGGATAACGACTCCGGCTTTAGGGTGATGAAACGAGAGGCGGTAAGTGAATTGAACCTGTATGGAGACTTGTATAGGTTTATACCTGCATTATTAGCCAGTAAAGGGTATAGCGTTACGGAAACAAGTGTAAATCATCGATTAAGGTATAGTGGAAAGAGCAAATATGGGTATTCTAGATTTTTAACAGGATTACTGGATATTTTAACTATGAAACTAATTATTGATTTTACTAATAGGCCGTCACATCTCTTTGGTTATATGGCATTAGGTATGATTTCTATCGGATTAATTTCAGAACTTATCGCTATATTTTATAAGGTATTTTTAGGTCACTTATTCATCACACATATGCCAATTATAATTTTCGGAGTAATGACTATTATATTAGGGGCTTCTTTCTTTGGTATTGGTTTGTTGGGGGAATTAATAGTGCATCAAACAAGAAGTAAAGATTTGTATGAGATTGATAAGGATCTTGTAACACACACCCCAATAAATTAAGATTAGGAAAGTATAAAATTGAACCACAAAATGGCGAAATCTTCTTAAGACTCTTTGTACAATAAATTTCAATAAATTATTAGAGATTTGGAGTAATGAAATAATATTGTTATTTTTTGTAAAATTTAGCACGTAGTTTTATATTTTTATGGATTAACCCTATGATAAAAAAATCTTATAATGAGAAAAAATATTCAACTCGAAATCCAGTAAAAAGATATTTATTGAATATGTTTTATAAAAAGATTTTGCGTGTTATTTATGAAATAAACCCAAAAAATATTTTGGATGTTGGTTGTGGAGAGGGGTATATGTCAGAGAGAATTTTTAAGCAGTTTCCTGATTCTCATATTACAGGAATTGATATAAATTCAGAGGCAATTAAAATAGCCAAGAGTCGTTGTTCAGATGTAAGATTTCAAGTTGAAGATATCTATGCAATTCCTTTTGATACAAATTCTTTTGATTTGGTTATATGTTCAGAAGTATTAGAGCATATAAAAGACCCTAGTATAGCGTTAAATGAAATATCTAGAGTTAGCTCAAAAAGAGTTTTATTAACAGTTCCACATGAGCCCTGGTTTTGGTTACTTAATCTTTTGTCCTTAAATCACCTTTATACTTTTGGTAATGTCCCTGACCATATTAATCATTGGACAGTGAAAAAATTTAGCAATTTTATATGTTCAAAGCTAAATATTGTAGAGGTAAAAACCTCTCTACCTTGGATAATAGCCCATGGGGAAAATAAAAAAAATACAGATGATAAGTATCCTAAGTAGGTTTTCAAGCCTACAGGTGGATTTACTTATCTTGTCTGTGTTGAATCTATATTCACACTCTTTAAATAAATAGTCAAAAATATCAACAGTTTTTATGGCTTTAATAAGGATATTTTATGGGAAATAATTCATTCAAAATTTTCAACTTTAATATTGAAAATGCATATTATTTTGGGATATTTATAGTTTCTTTATTATGTATATTTCTATTCTTCCCTGCAGAAAGAGCAGTTGCTAACTCTCATGACTATCTCGATCATTGGTTTGCATTTCAATCAATTTGGGGCAGGAGTTCGGATTCATTGTTTGATTTGAATTATATGGTTAAAGAATTGGATGGTTATCCATTAAATGCATTCGCTTTTAGTGAGTTTAATTTTTCAGAATTAATGCACAGATTGTTACCACCAATACTGGCGCATTCAATTATTGCAAGTTTTATATCAATAGTTGCATTTATAGGTGTCTTTTTTCTTTTAAAAGATTACATTATCAATGAACGTACTGTACCTTTTATTATTATTATTTTAGCATTAGCATTATTCTTTTCTTTTCTTCCACATAAAACCACTAGAGTATTGGGTGCAGCTGGTATGCCATTATTGATTTGGGCCGTTTTCAATGTTATAAACAATAAGAAGCAATTTTTTAGTGTTGTTTTAATATTGTGCTCTCCATTTTTTGTTTACTTTCCTTATGGAGGACTAACCAACCTTATTGTATTTTTTTTATTATGGTTTTGGCTTGTTCTTATTAAACAGGATGCGGCAAGAAGAATATTTTTTCTTATGGTTTCTTTGCTATTCACTTACGTCGTTGTAGTTTACAGATCAATATATCATTTATTTTTATCTGGATATGAATTTGACTCTAGTAGAAGCTATATGTTTCGCCCTGATTTATCTAACTTTGATTTAAGTGGTTTTCTATCTGAATGGGGCTATAACTTGTTATATGTTCCTGGACAGCATCATACTACAGGTATTAATAATAATATAATGGTCTTAATATGGTCAATAATTTTTATAGCGATTTTGATATCGCTTACACACACTCTTGTGCAAAATAATAAATATATCTCAAGAAACACAAAAGAGATTAATATAGTTTTTTTGCTTTTTGTTTTTGTGTCTATTGGATCAGCACTTAAAATATTTGACATGAAGTATCAATTATTAAATTATTTTCTCGGTATTCCGTTGCAGTTACAACGTATAGACACGTTTTCTTTAACATTTATAACTATTATGTGTGCAATATCTTTTAAGGTTATCTTCAAGATTAATAATAAGAAAATACACTTCTTTGCGATGATAGTTTTGTTTTTACTTCCTGTAACTTCATTATCATACTCTTATGGTTTAAGGCACCAGATACAAGAAACATTTGATATCGATGGCTTTTCAAATCTTAGATCTTATTTTTCTTCGCCAGACTTAGAAAGAAGATATTCCATTAAAAATACAAATGTTTCAGATGGTAGACACAGGCATTTGGAGTTTACTAGAATTGTTGATTATTTTGAAATCAAGGCTTTTGATAGGATAAAAAAAGATCTTTTAGATAAAGGAGTTGTGAAAAATTTTACTGAATATGGAACATTGAGTATCGGACTTTCTCCTAGTGTTGCTCCGTACCATGGTTTTAGGGCATTTGATGGTAGATTTTATGATGAACCAGTAAGAAAAATATTAAAAGTACAAAAGATATATGCGCCAGAGTATAAAAAAGACGGTAAAAATATTAACAAAATAATAGAGTCTATGTCGTATATATCCAAAAATAGTTTGGCAGATGATGGATCTATATCTCCAGGAATTGATATTGAGCTTTTTTCGAATATGAATGGAAAAGTTATATTTTCACTTTATTCACTCAAAAATTATAATAAATTGGGTTTGCAATTATTAGGAAAATATGAAGGCACAGTTGATCCAATATATGTTTATTTTGTTAAATAAGTTGAAAGAAATAACACACAACATTCTAATGTTTCTTATTAAACTAAACTAATAATTTTGAGTAAAAATAAACTAACTGTAACTCATAATTTAAAACATAACTAGTGCGCTTGAACTATTGCAAAATTAAAAAATTCTAACGGATGTAACCTTTAGTCATAATATTTTTCAAAAAATATAATCAATAAATGGTTATGTTTTATAATAACCACGTATTTTGTAATAGGCCTTAACCTCCCGGTGCAAAATATAGTGTAAATATGACTGATAATAGTCAAACTTCTACTATAAAGTGGTGTTAAAAATGGAGGTATTCGCATATAAGAAATTTTAAAAAAGTTGCAAGAAGTTTTGGAGCAGTAAAATGAGTTATGAAAAAGTCTCGAAATACATTATATTGGGAGCTGGTCCATCTGGATTGGCGTTTGCGGCTACATTAAAAAGAAACGGCGAGGATGACTTTATTATTATTGATAAAGAAGATTCTGTTGGCGGGTTGTGTCGTAGTATTGAAGTTGATGGATCACCACTTGATATAGGTGGAGGGCATTTTTTAGATGTAAATAATAAAAAAGTAACAGATTTTCTATTTAGCTTTCATTGTAAAAAAGAATGGAATAAATTCTCAAGAATATCAAAAATAGAGACAAAATATGGTGTAATTGATTATCCATATGAATCTAACATATGGCAATTTCCAGTTGATATTCAAGTAGAATATTTAGAGTCAATATCTCGCTCTGGATCAATTACCAACAAGTCTGAGCCAAAAGTATTTTCTAATTGGATTCAGTGGAAGTTAGGTGATAAGATTGCTAATGATTATATGCTTCCATACAATAAGAAAATATTTTCTACTGATCTTGATAGTTTGGGTACTTATTGGTTGCATAAATTACCAAATGTTTCATTTAAAGATGTATTGAGATCATGTTTAGATAGAAAAGCTTTTGGGAGTATCCCTGCCCATGCATCATTTTATTACCCTAAAAACGGTGGATATGGAGTTGTTTGGGAAAAAATTGGAGATTATTTGAAAGATAATCTATTTCTTAATACTTCATTGCAATCGCTAGATATTAATAAGCTTGTAGTTAATAATAAATTTAAAGCTAAGTATATTATAAATACAATCCCATGGCGTGAAGTAAGCAAGGTTAGTAAGATTTCATCTGATATAGATAGAGAAATAAAAACCTTAACGTATTCTGGTATTGATGTTGATTATATTGCTAATAATGAACAATCAAACGCACATTGGGTGTATGTTCCAGATGAAAATACTACTTATCATAGAAAGCTTATTAGAAGTAACTTTATGGAAAATGCATCTGGATATTGGACAGAAACAAATTCAAAGAGAAGTATACATAATAAAGAAAATGCCAAAAGATTTTCAAATAAATATGCATATCCAATTAACACTATCAATAAACCCAAGTCAATTAGAATGATTTTAGATTATTTTAGTTGTAATAATATTTATGGACTAGGAAGGTGGGGCAAATGGGAGCATATGAACTCTGATGTTGCAACTTCAGAGGCTATTGATTTAGCTAGTCACTTTATCAATAAAAAGTGATATTAATTTTAATATAAAGAGGTGTTGATGGAAAAAAAAGAAGGCTTGTCTGTTGCACTATGCTTACTTACTTGGAACGAAATAGATGGTTGTAAGAAAGATATTCCGAAGATTGACATGGAAATGTTCGACCAAGTATATGCTGTTGATGGTGGAAGTAGTGATGGCACAATAGAGTACATAAAAGACCAAGGTATTGATGTGCTAGTACAACCTACCAAGGGATATAATTCTGCATATTTATACGCATTTCAACAGTGTAATTGCGACGCATTAATTTTATTTCATCCCAAAGGCACCGTTCCTATTGAAGACTTGTATAAATTTAGAAAATATTTTGAGAGTGGGTATAGTCTTGTGGTAGCAAGTAGATTATTAAAAGAGTCTCGTAATGAAGAAGATGAATACTTATTAAGACCAAGAAAATGGTTTATTAGAATGGTAGCACTTTTTTCTTATTTAACATGGGGAAATCTACACAATAAAGTTTTGTGGGATGTTTTGCACGGATTTAGAGGCATGGTTGTAAGTGACTTTAAACGGATGTCAATATTGGAACAAGGAATATCTGTTGATATTGAAATGGTTGTAAGGGTGTATAAAAACAAACTAAAATATATTGAATTCTCTACAAAAGAAACAAGTAGAAAGTATGGAGAAACACATTTTCCAGCGATTGTATCAGGTTGGCGAATATTGATGTACTTGCTTCATGAAATAGGTAGAAAGGTTTAATGTT
>Ga0209776_1001338_pt1 | contig 13035 bp, 13 predicted proteins | sample SaaInlLV_10m_DNA_3_FD_184670 | JGI IMG/M metagenome (GOLD analysis project Ga0209776, IMG submission 184670) | Marine microbial communities from expanding oxygen minimum zones in the Saanich Inlet - Saanich Inlet SI073_LV_165m_DNA (SPAdes) (version 2) | ecosystem: Environmental > Aquatic >...
ATGTATTAGTAACATCAGGGATAACGTCAGAATTGATCTCACCCCCAATAGTAACATTATCAGTACCTGCATCACCTAATGTGATTGTTCCGCCATTAGCAGTCATTGTGCCAGTGATAACAGCGTTGCCCCCAACATATAAATTTTCTTGGGTAGAAATACCACCAGTAACCTTTAAGGCACCTGTAGTAGAGCTTGTAGCGCTAGTTGCGCTATCTACTGAAACATCCGCAGTGCTATCAATATTTATTGTGCTTCCTGAGTGTGAGTCAATAGTATTTACTTTTAAAGTAGACATATTTTATTTTCCTTTATGATGATATTGTCAAGTTAGCGTTATCGCCAACTTCCAATGTTATTCCTGTTGCAACATCAACAACCCCTGTGGTAGAGGCGTTAAAGTTGGCAGCAACGGTGTAGTTTGTAGTGATTACAGGTTTAGTAAGTAGAAAGGGAGGGCTTCCTCCGTCTACTTGAACTCCACCCACGTATAGAGTAGTACAGTTAACAGTACCATTTACGTCTAATTTATAGTCCGTATTTGGAGTTGCTGTACCGATTCCAACGGTTGAGGTGTTATAAATATAAGTACCAGAGTCAGACCAGATGTTAGTAAGAGTGGTATTCTCCCACTTACTGGTCGAGGCACTGTACTGAAGTACCTGATTGTTTGATAAACCACTGATATTAACATCATCTAAGGAATTGACGCTTCGAGTGGTTAACTCCAATATATTATTAGAGGTATCTCGAACGAATAGTTTTTTATCGGCTAAGTTAATAGCGATTTCACCAGCAGCTAGGTTGGCCGTACTAGGTACGTTCCCTACGGTGGTGGTTCTTTTCGGTTTAAAGTTTATGGCCATTTGGCTCCCCTTAATTAAATTTGCTATATAGCTGGGTTATAAATCGGCCTATATAAGGCCGGTTGTTAGTCTGAAGTGGCTAAGTCAGATACTTTGAATACCGATCCTGTACACACTTTAACTACTACATCCACTGCAATTGCAGTGTCCGTACTAGCCTCCGCATTATATGTACAAGGGATATCATAGCTTTCAGTTACTAAGGAGGCTGATTCATTGAACCAACCTGGCCCCACTTTCTTGCCTGAGGCAAGAGTTATCTGCCCGCTAGCATTAAAGCCTCCTTCTACTTCTAATGTATAAGTACCAGAGTGAGTGCTTTTACCTACAGCAGTATATGCCGACCCTACATTGTAATAAGTGTTTCCAGAACTGGTGCTCCAAGGACCTAAGTCTCTGTTATAGTTCTCCCACCTATTACTACTACTATTGTAGTGTAAGGGTTGAGCGTCTGTTTCTCCAGATAGATATATATCATCTAGAGACCCAAGCGTTCTTGTCGTTAACTCCAAAATATTGTTAGAGGTGTCTCTAACAAATAGTTTTTTGTCTACTAGGTTGATTGCAATCTCACCCTCTTCTAAGTTAGAAGTAGTAGGAACCACCCCCGCACTCGAGGTACGTTTTGGTTTTATGATATGATTCATACTTTTTCCTATAAGAATAGGGCAACTTGTGCCCTATACTCTTACTTAGAAAGTACCGCCATCTAACACACTAGAGTTCAAAGAAGCTTCTAATGTGCCAGTTACAACAGCGTTACCACTAACGTTTAAATTGTTTTGTGTGGATATACCTCCAGCGACTCTAAGAGCCCCTGTGGTACCACTACTAGAAGCAGTGGTGGACTCAATATTAAAGTCAGAAGTACTGTCCACGTCAATCTTAGTTCCGGTATACGAATCTAAGTTATTTACTTGTAAAGTTGACATATGGCATCCTCTAAATTACTTTTTTGAAAAATTATTGGTGACCTAAGCATATATTATACCTAGGTTACTATGTTTTGTCAAGAAGTAAATTTAGAACGTCCCTCCGTCTAACTCGTTAGACCACTCAGGAGCTGTTGCACCAGAATTCATCTTCATAAATTGACCGCCAGTACCTTTACTAAGCTTAGAGATAGTAGTAGATCCTGTAGCATACATGATATCACCAGAACTAAAGCTAGAAATACCTGTTCCTCCATAATCTACTCCTACCGTGTCACCCTGCCATGTACCAGAAGCAATAGTACCTAAAGTGGTAATCGCAGATTGTCCAGCCCATGTAGTATTGATCTGTATTGAGTTAGCATTAGCTGTAATACCATTTCCAGCAACAACATCAAGAGTGTTACCTGTTTTGGTCATACCAGTACCAGCAGTAAGTTGTCCAGCACCTGAGAACTGAGCGAATGTTAGACCAGTTGTACCAACTGTAACGTCCCCATTATTTGTAACTACCCAACCAGAGTCAGCATTTGTAGTACCTTCTTCAACGAAAGTAAATGTTCCACCGCTTACTTCAGAACTTGCATCGAAGTCTGTAGCTCTTGTAGGAGCTCCTGAAGCATTTACAGTATAAATACCATTTTCAGAAGCAGTTGACTGATTCTTAAGGAAAATACGATCACCAGTAGCTAAAGTAACACCATCAACAGTGCTTGCATTATCGAAAGCTGAAGCCAGAGTACCAGAAGCTGTAGTAGCTACACGAACTGAGTCTTTAACATCTAATCCAGTTTTAACTGCATCTACATATGCTTTAGTAGCTGCATCTTGAGCCTGTGAAGGATCTGCAACATTTGTAACTCTGTTTGCACCCATTGTAACTGTTTGTGAAGCAGAAACTGCTAAACCATCTAATGTACCTACTGTAGTAACGTTTGTTTGAGCTGCTGTTTGCAATGTACCAGTTACGTTTGTAGCTGTAATATCGCCTGAGCCTAAGTTAATGTCTTTGTTAGCGTCTACAACTAAAGCCTTAGAAGCTACTGCAGTACCTGCTGTTGCGCCGTCCAATACATTAATCTCACCTGAGTCAGCAGTAACAAGTACCCCACCCAATTTAAGACCGTTACTGCCATCGTGAGAAGCAATATCGAAGTCGTTAGTACCGTCTGCAATAGTAGCATCACCACTAACTGTAAGACCCGTTAAAGTACCTACTGTAGTAATATTGCCCTGTGAAGCGGTCTGAATAGAACCTGTAAAGTTAGTAGCAGTTACATCACCAGTACCTAAGTTAATATCTTTATTAGAATCAACTACAAGTGCTCTAGAAGCGGTTGCTGCACCAGCAGTAACACCTAATTCAGCGGCTTGAACTTTATCAGATCCAATAGAAGTAACTCCCGCAGAAGTCATTGTAATGTCGCCAGACATTGCTATTGACTCCCAGTCTACTCCGTCAGCAACCATCATATTTCCAGAAGTTGCTGTGTCAGTATTAACGTTGTCTAATTCAGCTAGTGAATTTGAACCTAAGTACTTAGCTGCAATCTTCTTGTAAGAAGATGCAGAGTTATCATAAATTAGTACATAGTCGTTGTCGCCATCAGGGTTTGCAGCTAAAGCTGTTTGTCCTGTGATAACATCAGTGTTAACCATAGCTTTCTGTACTGCATCAGTACCAATAGTAGCTGTAAGTGTAGCATCTGTTAAGTTTGTTAATGTTGCTGAACCTGATAAGTCTCCGCCTAAAGTGATCGTTGGATCAGCAGTAAGTGCGAAATCTAAAGTATTGTCAGCATCTTGGTAAGTTACCTCAATACCTGTTTCAGTATTGCCAGTTACCATTGCCCCAACTGCATCTGCGATTCCTTCAGAACCACCAATTACAGTCACATTAGAACCACTTGTACCAATAAATAAATTATTGGAATTTTCCGAATAGGCTAATTCGCCCTCAGCTAGACTACCCGGTGTTGCGCTGGTAGTACTGCGTTTAATTTTAATTACGTTTGCCATTTAAAAATACCCTCCATTAAGAGTAACATCAGAATACTCTGCAGTACCTGAACTTTCCGATAGTTGAGCTGCTATAGTTATTTCTTCCCACGTAGTGTTCCGATATACCATTAGCTTATTATCAGCTGTGTTATACCACAGATCACCTTCCTGAAGATTCTCATCGTCAGATGCAGGTGCTGCGGCTTGTACGAACTGTTGGTCCGCGATTTGATGCAGAGCATCTTGAATATTCGTAGCAGTAATAGAACCTACAGGGGAAAAAGAAATATCCCCTGCGTCTCCCACTGCTACCGAATTGGTTGTTATAACTACTTGATCGGTAGTTACAGTTATTTCGTTGCCTGTAGTCTCGGTTACAGTAACTATGACACTCATAGTTATAGTCCTGGACTAATTGTTGCTCTTCCTTCCATTAAGCGAGTTACAGTACCGCCACCAGAAGTCATATCTACGTCGTATATGTATTCTATAGCAGCATCTAAAGCGCCTGTTTGTGCGGGACTAAGAGATATCTTAATAGCACCTGTAGCGCTATTAAGAACAGAGACTGCCATACTCACAGGTGTATCGTCGTAGTATGACCTAGCTATTTTAGCATCAAAACTGTACCCTGAAATATTTAAATCTGTACCTGCAGAGGAGTCGATAGACATTTGTAGCTCCCATGAAGAGCCTTGTTCAATACTTAAATTATAGATACCTGCTGACATAATTAAAATCCTTAATAAAACCTCACCCCTTTTGGCTATTTACCATAAAGGGATTTATACTTGTTAAAAGGTGCCCACCAAATTATTTTAATGACCTTTTCTTATACTGTTATTATATCAAATTCCATCAAAAAAGTCAAGACATAAATTTTTTTAACCCTTTTGAAGCTCTTTTATCTCCAGCGCTTGGTCATCTAACTGCTGTTTAAGTTCTTTGATTGCCTCGATGTACAATGAATGCAAAGCATCATATTCTACTGTTTTGTACATTTCATCAGTACCTGTCTGTAGAGGTAGCTTTCTTTCTACCACTGCCTGAGGCAGCACTTTAGCAACTTCTTGCGCAATAACTCCTGCAGATCTTACCCCAGTATCTTTACGTGTAAACTCCACTCCGTTAAGTTGTAAAACTTTAGTTAGTGCATTGTCTACGTTAGAGATAGCTGACTTTAAGTTCCTGTCAGATATTGTTGCGGAATACGCTACCACACTACCATCACAGTGTAGATCCCCGTCACTTTCCATTCGGAAGCGCTCTGCCCCATTTAAGAAGAATCCATGGTTCTCTGTATTGAAAATTATGTAATCGTTACTATCCCTTCCAATATGAGTCATACTATCTCTAAGATCTGATTCCACCGAGAAAGCTCCACCAGCTAAGTCCATACCCGACCCAGCAGTATAAGTAGTATTAGTATTAATAGGAGTAGCCCATGTGAAAGTACCATCTGCATCTGACCGTAAGAACTGAGTAGCGGTACCGTTCCCAGTAACTGCGAGCTTGGATGCCACAATAGCCGAGTCCAGTACTTTGACTGTAGTTACCGCATTGGCTGCTATATCGTTGGTAACAATATCGCCAGACTTTAGTTCCTCAAAGGAGGCCCCCGTATAAAGCTTAAGTATGCTATTAGAAGTATCGAAAAATAACTGCCCCTCTACTAGAGATAGCGTAGGTGCTGTTGTCCCACTGTTACTGCTCTTAATAGCGGAAAGTGCGTTATTTAAGTCCGACCGAAATGCCGCGTGTGATTGATTTGCTATGCTATAGTCATGTATTGCCATAAGTGTTCCTAATATCCTGAGCTTAGCCAGTTGAACGTTTTTTGCGTTGCTGAGCTAGTGTTGTTGTCGTAAAAAGTGATAGTAAAGCCTGTTGCTGTACTGCTGCTAATAACATAGTATATCTTGTCGTCAGCATCGATTGTTGTTATACCTACGGAAGGTACTGTCTTGAAAGGAACCGCGTAAGTTACCACTTCAGTACCGTTATTGGTACCAGAACTAGTCTGTACATTAATGGCCCTCTTTAAGGTATCCGGCATATCAACCGTCACACCTAACCCCTCTACTTGTACATTATACAGGGGATTTGTGCTCGTAAGTTCCATTCTAAATTGCAGACCTCGAGCTTTATAATCCCCTACAAAGAAGGAGCCCCACTGAGACCATACGGGGGAGCCCGCAGGGTCGTCTGGGGTAGTTCTAACTTGTAACGCAGCATTAGTTCCAGAAATATCCGTACCATCGAACAACCCGGTGGAAGAGTCAAATAAGGCCGTGTCTGAGTCGAACAGCTCAGTCGTAGAGAATCCTGTGCTTGTATATGAGGAAGTTATCCTGCTAGTGTATTCTACTCCTAAGTCTATGGACTGATCCGTAAAATAATAATAGCCGACTCCTAGAGTATGGTCTGTCAACTTAATACTATTGTTACCAGAGTTGAAAGATATATTATCATTAAGGGGGTCCCCCACTCCAGTAGAAGTACCATTACCGAAACTAGGGTGTTGTGTACTGGAGAACACTACGTTCAGATCTAATATGTCCGCAACGTTGGAGCTTACTATTGCAGCAGTTTCCGATTCATTGCCAGAAGAGTCTAAGGCTTTTATAAGGTAAGACCCTGCTAACAGGGGGACAGAGTAAGTGTCTAAATTTCCCGGCACGTATTTTGTGATATCTGAAGAACTTGCCCAGGACACTCCCGTGGTATTACTAGTATGTCTAATCCAGTAACTACCTCCATGTACCACGTCTAAGTCTGCTACTCTATCCCACTTAAGGTTGGCTAGGTCAATTCGAGCCACCATAGTAAAGTTACTAACATTGGCTGGAGGGGTGGTTTTTCCAAAAATCTCCCGCTCTATGGATGCAAAAGGTGAATATAGCATTAGAAAATTCTCCTTGTTTTAACTCTAAATTCTAGAGTACCTGCTGGAGCATCATCAATAGTGATGCTCTGCGCAGAGGTTTCCCCCATTGAAGTCCAGTTTGTAATAGCAGGAGCCTTTCTTCTCCACTCTACGTAATAAGACGCAATGTACGGGTAAGTAGTTGCTGTACCGGCCGTGTTTGGAGCATCCCAGTTACAGGTAGCTCTGTTCTTAACATTACCCATAGAGTCTACGTATATTTCCTCATTAATTGTCAAATTAGATGGACTAGGTACCGGGTCACTAGGTTTAGGCATGTTACTAGTAGACTTTTGTGAGAAGTCGGTACTATCCTCAATGTACCCATACTTAGCTCCGTGGTACGCCAGTGCAGAAACTTCCACAATATTAGGCCCCGCTTCTCTAGTCATTAGGACTCTGAAGTCCTGCGCCTCTACAGTACCCATTTCTTCAAGTATCCACATATACGAGGCTGTAGGCGTGTTTTCAAAAGCGGAAGTAACGGTTACTTCAGTCACCTCCTCCGTAACTGAAACGTATGATACAGTCTTTGTCTCTACCCACACATAAGGTTTCCACTGGTTCTTGACGTGTGCATTGATACAGGTCTCCTGTGTACTCTCAGATTGTTTTACCCCTGCTCTTACACACGCTTCTTCAGTATTAATTAAGGATATGGTATAAGTCTTACCAGCAGTTACCGGAGTAGGAGCGTCTAGCTTAATAGTAGTAGTTGTACTACCTGAGGCAATTCTTCCACCGTACCTAACACCTGACCTACTAGAGTCTGCTATCTTGATGATGTCCCCTGGTCTAATTGCAGCTCCTTCCATTCCAGTGGAAAAAGAAACAGCTTCAGTTTCGTACCTTTCAGTATACAGAATCCAGTTACCTACTCTTCTAGCCTGCCCTTGTGAAGTACAGCCTACCGCTATTACATCTGTAGAAAATATTTGGTTATTAGCGTTAGTAATACCCTGTGCATCTTCTACATACTCTACGTTCTGTCTATAAAAGTCTTCTGGGTTATTCCACGTTACGTGAGCTACGTTGTGCCTCTGTTTTCTAGAAGAACCCTCATATGTGAAGGCCCCATCTATAACATTGGCATCTGAAAAGTTCATTACAGGGTCTTTAGGCGCGTCCTGCACAGCAGAGATTTGCCCCTGTTGCCAGTATACCATTCCTCTAAAGATAGAGGAGATATCATTAATTACTTTGTACGCCTCTTCTCTAGCTTGTAAGTACAAATTAGCAGCAAAACGCGCTTCTTTGTTGCCCCAGCCATCGTCTACACCTTCAAAGTTTCCACTATTGTCTACTCCGTCACAATATTTACCAATCTCGTATAAGGACCATTTGTCTAACTGATTAGCAGACAGCCACTTACCTAAGCCGTACCTTTCATCTGTACATAAATCATATAGAATCCAAGCAGGGTTACATGTCCACGCTATATCAAAAGTGCCGTCCCAGGCTCCGTTGTACAGATTATCTCCTTCAGAAGTACCTGACCAGGTTCCCCCCGCTTGAGTACATCTGTCCTTGCGTCTGTACCCTGACAAAGAGCAATGCCCTTGGTCATACGGAGTATAGTTACTAGGTACCTTTATCTTGACGCCCTTTATCTCATACCCACGTTTAGGGATACTAGTAAACTGCCTTGCATCTACTTGCATTGCTATTAAAGCACTATTAGGATATCTTAATTTATTGTCTATTACTTTTGTGTACGCCCCAAACCATAGTTCGTTAGATACTTTCGTAGAAGTGGAATCTGCAGTAGTTCTCTCTACTTTAATAGCAACTTGAGTAAAACCTGAATCCTTCCACGCGCTAGGAATATCTAGTCTGTAGCTTCTTTCATACTTTCCAGAGGTTTTTCCCTCGAAAGAAGATGTCTTCATCAGATCCCAGGACCCGTCATTATCCTTTTCTATGTATATCTTAAAAGAAACACTGGAGCCGTGTAGGTCTCCGTTATCGTTATCCCCATCGAGTAGTGAAGGGGTGTACAAAAGCACCCTTACTGCATCCACAGTACTACTGCTAAAAGATTTGATGATAGGGCCAGGGGTACCGTTCTTTACTAAAATATTAACGGACTCTACCTGCTCCGAGCCTGCGAACCCTGGTATGAGGGTCTGGGCGTTCGTACCCTCTCTTATAGCGTAAGATACGTCCTCAAAATTATAGTTACCTAAGGAGTCCTTTACAGGTGTTTCATTTAGGTATATAGACTGCTCTCCATTAATCCAGGTGGAAGTGCTTGGGTCGTATTCTGCGGACAGTAGTCCTACTATCTCACCTTCGGACACTAGGTCCACTACACGTGCTTTAGACGCGGAGAATAGGGAATCATCATCTTCTGTTGGAGACCCTCCGCCTCCGCCTTTACCGCCGCCTCCAGCGCCTCTTATCCAATCTTTCTCATTCATCATCGCTCTCCGGTTCCGGTACGTAGTCTTCTGGTGAGATTCCAGAGCTAATAACTGCCCCGCCTACCATTAATTGTCCATAGCATACAGGTATAGCAACCCCCTGACGGGTAGTATTTGCCGCACCATTAAATGCGTAATTCTGTGCTTTCTCTCCCGCAAGAGGGGAAGGGGTAGGTGCCATCATAGAGGCAATGCCTCCCAATACTAGTGCACCACCAAACTTAGATGCTATACCACTAGTTAGCCCTCCCATTAAAGCGCCTCCTGACCCTCCTTGGGCTACTAACATAGCTGTTTGCTCCCCCATTAAAGCTGTGCCATACTGCATAGACGTTATAAGATAGGGGGCAAATATAATAGCGGCGCCTACCAACACCATCATTAACCCTTGATTCTTAGCTCCAAGTATTATAGGTATTATCTTAATCTCCTGTCTACCTACAGGGTTGGCTAGTTCTTCCCCTCTCCCTTGTAAGTAAGATTTACCTACCTTTACAGTGTACCCCACCCCTCTCTGTTCCGAAGTACTGATAAATTGTAGGAACCCTGGGTTATTAACAGCTAAGGCTTGGAAAGCCTCCCGAGGGGACTCTACGTCTAGAGACCAGTCTTTGCCATACTTTTCTGCTAACTCCCCATATAATTTAACTGATTTTAACATAATGATTTGTGCCTTAAGTGGTGCGTGGTATGCTTTCTCCAATACCCTCCGTAAAGTTCCCTATTGGATAGTCTACCGTATACGTGATGTAGTATTTTATCGTCTCCGATGAAAACTGCGGCATGGTTTGGTACCGGTGAAACTAATTTTATTAAAAATACATCATATTTTCTTACATCAGTTTCATCAAGTATACGTACAAAACCCTGATTCTCGTAGTTCTCTAAGTATCTATTCTCTCCTTTATCCCACCAGCCATCTTGACCACTGTCACAATCGAATTCGATATTTAATTCTTTTTTGAAATAATCTCTCATTAAGGTACAACAATCTAAGGTACCATAACTGAACGTTCTACCTACTAAAGGGGCTTCATACCCTTCGGGCTCCCAGCTGTATAACATGTTACCTGGCCAACTTAAAATGTGCCAAGGTTTATTAGTAGTTTCACAGGTTACTCTATCCGCCTCAGAGGGGTTGCATCCCTCGTTAGGGTGAGAGTGGCAGATACCTAGTATGGTACCCATGTCTTCTGCTTCTGCATAACTAACGGGGTCAATAATAAAGTACTTGTCGGCTAATTCGGCTATATTATTAGCAGGGAAGTACCTCTCTTTTTTACCCACCCCAACGATGAAGCCACAAGCCTCTTTAGGGTACTCAGCTTCAGTATGTTTTCTAAAATCTTCTAAGGTTCTTTCAATCATCCCATGTTAATTCCTGCTCCTGGGAATCCTCCGAAAGGGCTTTCTACCGATTCAGGGAACCTCAACTCGCAAGAGTTAAAAGTCTTCGAGCATACATCTAAGTCCGAAGAGGCTACCGTATTGTTTGCGATATCCCAGAATTGGTCAGGTATCGTAGTAACTCCCCCTCCTACCATAAAAATCTGAGGAGGGTGAGTATCATCCCAAGTTCCGCCTGCTGACACACAAGTCGCCGATGTTGTGTAAGAAGTGTCCGAGCATTTACCGTACCCAGAACCTCCAGAAGTAATCGTTATAGTGCTGACGGATCCGCTAGCTATTGTAGCTGTAGCAGTAGCTCCAGAACCTACAGCATCCGAGTCTGTAAGAATGTTTACAGTAGGAGCTACTGTATAGTTTGTGCCGGCGCTGTCTATACTTACAGAGGTTAGTACTCCCGCTACTACAGTGGTGGTCCCTTCGAAATTGCCTGCTTTTAAAATAATATCTCCAGAGTATCCACACTCTACACCCTTATATCTCCATGCACAAGAGTTAGCGGTTACAGTACGTGCCGGAAGTTTCACTCCCTGAATGTCATGTGCCGCAGTTAGCTCAAACTGAATATGAGTACGAGTCTCAACGGCCTTCCTATCTATGTACCAGATCTCATCAGAGAAGTGTGCAGTATCATCGGCCGAGGCTGATGCATACCATATGCCTGGCCCCGTTGCAGCTTCACAAGTAGCTGGGTTATATACTGTCCAAGTACCCGGTATGTTGCCTGTAATAGTGTAAGACTCCCCACTAACTAGTATATCAGTATCTAATGTTAATTCAGTAGGGCTAACAACTCCTAATACTAGAGCTGTATTAGAAGTTGAATCCGTTACAGTCCCACCTATATACCCTGTAGTGAAGCTCTGTGAGCTATCTATCAATTTATTAGTAGCAACACCTGTAGTAACTCCCGGAACTACAGCACCCCCATTTTTAGTTGGATCTAAGCAATCAGACTTACTAAGGCTAGGGTCTCCACCGCTTTCTAAAGTACATACTCCTGCGACAGGGTACCCATCTGTGTAGCAGTATGAATCTAAGTACTTAGCAAAAGTTTTCTTCCTAGTTACTTTTGATCCTACTAAGTCGTCATAGCTATTAATAACTTGCGTGAGCATAGATGTAATGTTAGCAACAGTTAAAGTAGGTCTAGGAATTGCTCCCTTTCCAGAAAACTCAAAACCGTCTGCTTCAATAGGAAAGGCGGCATACCTGTTACCCTGCCACACAATTTCTTGCATATTTTCATTTATACCAGAGTGCCATCTAAAGACAGGTTCTGTGGAGGATGCTGAACCTGTAGACAGATCAAGCTCAAATAGCTCAATAACTGCTCCAGGTTCAAATCCGTGTATATCTTGGGTAATTTTATCACTCATAATTAAGGCTCAAATACTTTAGTAAAGGTTGCTGAAACAGTTCTAATACCGCTGAGAACTTCCTGGGAACTCCATTTATCACATTTGTACTTCTTGTACGGGTATATTGTATACGTTTCTGCTTCTAACATAATGTCTATAGATAGAGACAATTTTGTGGCACTATCTACTGCAGTTACTATCGCCGTATTTCCTAGTGAGTCTGTAACTGTAGTATTTAAGTATCTAGCAGTAAAATACTGACTAGTATCTATCAACTTTTTAGTGTCAGCGCTGGTAGCCGTGCTAGATATGTCATACCCCGTAGGGTACCAATCAAAAGGAGTTACTCCTCCGTGTTCCTCTAAGAATTTGATTATCTTGTTAGACTCTGCCGAAGTTCTGTTCTTCCACGTTAGTTCCCATACTTCGGGAACATTATTAATACCTGCAGCTACTCGCTGCTCATATCCATCTCCGTAAGTAGCTGTAAGAACTCTGGGTTTACTAGAGGTTTTTAGTCCTCTGTCTGGGCTTACATTTACGTCTAAGTTAAAATTTTCCATTATTAGTAACTACTAAGTAGTCCTCCAGGTCGTTGTTGTTGCATTAACTCTTGCTGTACTGCTTGAGATACCATGTATCCTAATTGCTTAGCTTGATCTCCGTCCATACCACTTTGAGTATCGGACTTAGCGTTTCCATTGCTATCTACTGTAACATTAACAGTAACGTTGTTGTCTCCACTATTTCCGCCTGCCCCAATTACTGGAATAGACTTGCCATCAGGTAGTGGAACTACCGCTTCGTTGTACTTACCTTCGCCAACTAGTCCTAGCGTAGGTTGTTTAACTGTACCGCCGTTTGCAAATGCTCTGAAACCCCCCTTAGCTACACCACCATTAGCGAACCCAAAAAAACTATTTATTGCACCGCTCATAAGATTAGTACCTACCGTAGATAAGGAATTAGTAATAAGTGCTTTAGCATTTAAATTATCATTTTGTATCTGGGAATTAAGATTTGATGCCATTGATCTTCTTAAATCCGTACTCAGTTGGTTAGTAGTAGCATCCCCTTTTGGATCAGTAACGGGGGCCGGCTGGCCTGGAGATACTGTCG
>Ga0209776_1001340_pt1 | contig 13034 bp, 5 predicted proteins | sample SaaInlLV_10m_DNA_3_FD_184670 | JGI IMG/M metagenome (GOLD analysis project Ga0209776, IMG submission 184670) | Marine microbial communities from expanding oxygen minimum zones in the Saanich Inlet - Saanich Inlet SI073_LV_165m_DNA (SPAdes) (version 2) | ecosystem: Environmental > Aquatic > Marine...
ATAATTGTTTATTTTTAAAATTATTTTTGATTTAATATTAGTTATTCATTTTTTCTTGATTTAATATTAGTTATTCATTTTTTCTTGATTTAATATTAGTTATTCATTTTTTCTTGATTTAATATTAGTTATTCATTTTTTCTTGATTTAATATTTAGTTATTCATTTTTTCTTGATTTAATATTAGTTATTCATTTTTTCTTTCTTTCTTTTTTCTTTCTTCTTTATTTTATTTACAATTTCTTTTCTTATTTTAATATCTTCAATAAACCCAGCAGTAAATTTTTCTTTATTGTCTTTTATGCAATTTATTTTTTCAATTATTTTTTTCCGCTCCATTGCTAAATTTGGTTTTGGTGTTTCATCTTCATTCGTTGAATCTGTTTGATTATTTTGATTGTTCGCATTCACTTCATTACCACTTATCATAAGTTGCTCATTGTCTTCATTGTCTTCGTTATCTTCATTATCTTCATTATTATCATCCGTATCATCTGTATTATGTGTATTATGTGTAGTACGTCTATCACGTTCATTAGTTTCAGATATATTTTTGTTTGGGTTAAAATTAGAATAGTATTTGCGTAATTCTTGAAAAGATTTTTCTAAATGCTGCAACTTGGAATCTGCATTTTTATCTTTTAATATATCCAAATCACTTCGGCGTAAATTGTCTAAATCCCACACGTCGGCAAGTATTTCAGTTACATTAAAAATGTGATATACTCTTGGATATTCATTTTCGTCATTTGGCAATAAGTCAAATATTTTTCCAAAATCGCTACGCTTCAAAGCATAATATAAAAATATAACGTTTGGATATAATTTTGATTTTGCTTTTACGTATTTTCTAAGTACAGTTTTCGTTGTTTCGTCAGTATCTATTAATACAAGAGTTAAAACAATTATTTTTTTTTTGTTTGTAGTAAGATAATTTAATAAATCGTCACGATTTGCAATTTGCCATAAATTATTAACAGTTGACATTTTATATTTGCTATATTGTACATAATTATATTTTTCAAATACATGTTGACGCATTTTATTAGTTTATTGATTTATCAGTTTGCAAGTTTGCCAATTTATTAAAATAATAAAAATTGATATATAAACAAAAATACATGGTTAATATTTGGCATTATTTATTATTAATTATAAATAATGAAACTTTGTTGGAAATATTGTGATAATTTTATAACAGCGCAAACAAAAAACTTTAAATACAAAACAAAACTTGCAATGTTTGATCTGGATAAAACATTGGTGATTCCTAAGATAGGCAAGAGAGGATTTCCAATTGATGAAAATGATTGGAAGTTTATATATGATAATGTTGTTGATAAAATTCGACAGTTAAGTGTAGATCACTCAATCATGATTATTTCTAACCAAAAAGGAATTTCCACTGGCAAACAGCCGCTTGATGGTTGGTCACATAAATTAAATGATATATGTAATGTATTAAATGTAAATTTATGTATATTTGCGTCCATAAAAAATAATAAATACAGAAAACCGAATTCGCTGTGGTTATTTGATTTGCTTCCCAATAATGTAAATATGTTTGATTCGTTTTATTGTGGAGATGCATGTGGTAGAGTTGGTGATTTCAGTGATACTGATTATAAATTTGCGTTAAACTGTATGACTAAATTTTTCACTCCTGAACAATTGTTTTTAGAACGGCCAGAAGTGGTTCCTCCAGTTATATATCCAAATTTATCAAAAGTGAAAAAATACAATATTACAATTAAGCCCCGCAACAAAGAGATTATAATAATGGTTGGGTTTCCTGGGTCAGGAAAATCTTATGTTGCCAACATGCTATCAAATAAATTTGGATATTATGTTGTAAATCAGGATACTGTTGGAACTTATTCTAAATGTGTTAAAATAGTTATGGATCATATATTGAATAATCGTGCGGTTATAATTGACAGCACTAACAAAACTAAACAATTAAGGAAAAATTGGATATCGTTAGCAAATAAAAATGGTTATTCTGCTAGAATAATACATGTCGTGACAGATAGACATTTATCAAAGCACAATAATTATTATAGAAATATTACTTCGGGCAGAGATATAATACCTGAAGTTGTTTACAGGACATATAATAAATATTTTGAGTTTCCAAGTGCTGATGAAGGAGCATCAGACATTATAAATATGGAATGTGGAAGACCTGATGATATATTATGGCAATTATATTTGTATTAACTTACATTGATTGATTTATGTTAATTGATTTATGTTAATTGATTGATTTATGTTAATTAATTGATTTATGTTGTGGTGAATGCAAGTCCTCCCATACCACTTATAAATCTAACAATATTATAAGATTTTCCCCACATTTCTATTTTTAGTTCCAGGTTAGGATTATTTTTGAATAATTCTATTATTTCATTTTTGAATGAAATTATTAGTTTTGACTCTGCAATTTCTGAATAGTTTGCAGTACCTGTTGGTTGCAATAATATGGGATATAATGAAAAGCAATACATAAATTCTCCCTCATTTAACGACGACACTTGCTTATTGTACGGTTGTAAATAGCTATAAAATAACTCATCATTTAGTTGTTCTCTGGGAACACCGTTCATATCAAATAATATTGTATCCAATGTTTCTTTAATATTTGTCAAAACGCCATCTGCGTCTCTCACGTTATATCCAAACTTTGTCCAATCAATAACATCAAGGGTTGTGGTTGTTGTTTTATCAGTAAACTTCATATACCATATAAAATATTTTATGGGATCGTTTGTATTTATGTTAAACACTGCAGTGGGTTTTGAATCTGAAAAATCCTCATTTTGTGAAGCAGTTGACAATAAGTTTCCTCCAGTTCGAAACAAATTTTTTTGATAATAGTAATTAACACCGCAATAATTATATTTTTCTATTAAATATTCTAGTTTACTTCCTACCATACGTTTACGTTCATCATCATCTAAATAAATGTATCTTGCCATTAACTTGGTTTTTATTTTGGGAGTTTTTTTAAATATTACATCATCGTCTGTGTACAGTAAATTACTTATTTTGTCAATTTCTCCTCTAAGTGTGATGGTTGTTGCTAATAAATTTACCATTGGTAAAGAATTTCCCGCGGATTTACAAAACCAAAAACTGAGAGGAACATATATTTTTTTTATTGGTTTTGATTTTGAAGAAGGTGTATACATATCTTCGGTGTTTCCAATTAAAATATTATATCCTCTTTCGTGATTGGAGTCTTTAGTTGTTGTGTATTCAAGATGCATCAACTCTGGAGTATATGTTTCTATTTGTTGATCATCAATATATATTGATAGGTTTTTTGCAATTTTATGTCCCAATTCTTTTACCCATGAAAAAGATGGTGCATCTACCGATAATAAATTCAACAATCGTTTTTCAAGAGGAGCATTAACAACATAATTTCCGTCAAGAGATTGTACATAAAAACTAATATCAGTGTTCGAACTATCATTTAAAATATTATACCGTTGACTTATATTATTTATTGTTGCAGTATCTGCTGTCGATTTAAACTGGGTTATTGTTTGTAGTTGTTTTAGTTCTGATTTTGTATTTGCTGAAAAAAATTTAGTAATCAATGTTTGCAATGTATCAACTGCACCATTATCATTATCAATGGACGATGAACTATTTGAAAATAATGTGACATTAAACAAACTTGATGATGTTTTTTGTATTGTTTGTAACATTTTAGTGGAGTTTATTTTGTCGTTAAGTTGTGAATTTGAAAATATTATGTCAAATATAAACCACGAAACATATTCGGCGTTTGGAAATGATCCAACATTCGCTTCTGTATATAATTTTGCAATATTTGAATTTTTTAATATTGACGAAGATGTTATTGTATTTGTAGTCGTGGAGCCGACAGTTGTATATACATTATTTGTAAATATTAAAACTGCGTCAATTAGGTCTTGATAAGTAAACTCAGAAGCTGATAACAATGGCGAGTAGTTATATTGTAAATTAGCATACCATATTCGCAAACAATAACTGGTAAATGGATTTTGAGTAAAATCTATAACATCCGTGCTACTTTTTCCGGAAGGAATTATGGAAAGTTTATTTATTGTATCAATTATGTTTCCATCAAGATTAGAATTATAAATAACATCTAATATCCCATATATGCCAGTTTTATTTCTTGAAATGTACACGTCACTTTCTATCACTCCTGGATTCCAATAACTTGCAGCGTTTGTGTTTAATGTTGTTAAATTTGTTTTGACAGATTCGCTCGTTATATTTTCAATATATGATTCATTTATATGTTCATTAAAATATTCAATAAGTGTAGATGTTTTATCATATGCATACGATGATTTTCTTAATGACCCATACGTTGTGGAACTTATGTTATCAATGTCGTTTTTTATTGATGTAATATTTTTATGTGAATTATAGTAATTAATTAAATATGAATAAAGCTGTGAATAATCTGTAACGTATGTATTAATTTTATATGCTTTTGATGTTGTAATATCTGGATCTCCAATATTTAATCTGTAAAAATCAAAACCATATTGTGATTGTGATGTATCAACTGCCGGATAACGTTCTCCAATATATTCAAGTACTGATTGTATAACTTCATCAGTAGGAGTGTCAGTTTCTGAAAGAGTTACAGTTGAAAAATCATTTTTGTAAACATTTACAAAAGAATCAAGTAATGATGTCGGTAATGATATAGGATAATCATTTGTTGTTTTTTCGTAATATGGAGTAAGTAAGTCATCGCCAATTACGGTTGATTTGATATAATCAAAAATAGATCCCATAGACGTTCCTAAATTATCTTTATAGTAATTTGACGATATTAATGTTTCGTTGAATATTTTGTTATATAATTGAATATAACCTTTTGTTACTTGATACCAAATAGATGAAATGCAATCGCAATATATTGGAGACGTGACAGTTATCGATTCATTTGGTTGTTTATATTTTTTTATTGATGAATTTGTTTCTGTATTTAAACCGAGCAAACTGTAATTATTATTTTTATAACTTGTAAATGATGGAATCCCGTTTCTTAATATAAAACAATTTACCACATTACATACCATTCCATTCAACAATTGTTTAAGACTTTTATTTTCTGTTGAGTCGGTGTCTGTTATATGCGTATCAACAAATGAGCTAATTTTTGCTTTAAATATTTGGTAATACGTTTGAGTTAGCCATTCAATAGGTAAATTGGTAATATCTTCATCAGCTGTTGATGAATCTACCAAGTTACCATCATCGTCCTGTGTTGAATATGGACACAAAAAGGTGCTTGGTAACATTGAAAACGACAATATTACAGTTTCGTCGGATGCTTTATCTGCTCTTAATTGCGAATAATATGACGATTTATCAACAACGTAATTTGATCCATCATCATATGTTGTTACAATTGACGATGCTACTATTCTTTCATATATTGCCTTTTTTGTTGTTGTTATTTCGGTTGCTATTGAATCTGGTAAAGGTGGAGTTCTGTCATATGCATCGTTGTCTCTAAAGTCTATTAAATCCATGAAAGTCGTATATTGTGTAGAGTCACTTGACGTATCAAGACCGTAATCAATCATTATCTGAGCAGTGTACTTAGAAAATGTATTGTATATCATTACTGGAATATCTTTGGCTGCTAATAATGGAATATAATTCATAAGTGATATACTTCCAAATGTTGAAGTTGATATTGCAGGATAAGTAGTGTCTTCAATTGCGTAAGTATATAAATCATCCATTAAACTCCCGGAACTAATAAATGCACGAGCCCACAATGCAAACTCATTTATATATGCATCATAATTTGTGGCTCTTAGTAATCCTTGACATGATACAATTAACGTTTTAATTTGCGTTTGAATATAATCGTTAAAATAGTTATTTACTACAACTTCGTCTGGAACTTGTACGTTTATAACAGTATTTATAATATTTTTAAATTGATCTTTAAGACTATTTGATGTGCTATCAATTATCGGAGAAAAAGATAATCCTGCGGTTGATATATATTTATTATTAGATAAAATATATGGCCTATAAAACGTTAAAATATAGTGATCGCTAATTGTTCTTAACCCATTTGAAAGAACTAACATATTATTTAACGTTTGACCAAAATTGTATCTGATGTTACTATCGACATTATATTTTAATGCTTCTGCAATAATTGCAACTTGTTGAGCAGATGATATTTTGTTATTTACTGCATCGTTATTAATCAAATCCTGAATATACGATTTGTAAATTTTGTACGAATCAGTAGTTGTATACGAATCTCTATTTGTTTGTATAACACCGCTATATTTATCATATATTTTATAATTGGCTCCAATATTGTCATCAAAATATACATCTGTTGCACCTCCGACTTGATACGAATATACTGCATATTTATTGATATCTGGATCGATTGTATGATAAAACAAAATAACGTCATCTAACGAAATTATGTCAGGATCAAGTGCCAATAAATTATCGTCCGATATTTGCATATCAGATGTTTTTAATGTTGTTGCCAATATAGGATTAAATGGTATATGTTCATCAGATGTCTTTATTATTTTTTGTCGAACTATGTTATTTATATATGTTATGTACAATAACGATCTGAGGTCATCGCTGTTATATAGCGAAAATTTAATTGCAGTTGATAGTTCTGTTGTTGATCTGGTTAATATTTCGTCAAATAATGGTGAAGATGTCGAACTATCTAAATTAATATCGATTGCGTCAGGAACTGTGAATTCAATATATGTGATGCATCCCAAAACATTACTTGATATACTAGTTGCGTCGCTCCATGTCGTTCCATATAAACTAGATGTATATATATTGCCAGATATATCGTTTACTATTTGCATTTTGCCGTCGGTTGTTCCAATAGTTATATGATTTATTGCATTTGAGCATACGTTATATGCATTACTCCAAGTTGCTCCAGACGAAGACGATATATAAATATTACCTGCAGAATCACCAATGGTTTGCTTAATTCCAGTAGATGAGCACGATATGGTAGTTATTGTAATTCCGTCAGAAATAGTTAACGTGATGGTTGACCAAGATTCCCAATAATTTGTTGATATGTAAATTTTACCGTCCGAACTTATGGCTATTTGAAGCGTTCCATCTGACGACTCTACAAAATCAACAATAGTCGACCCACTTGATACTAATATATCGCCTTTATCAACCCAATTTTCACCATAATCAATAGACGTATATATTTTTCCGTCAGTTGATATAATTGTTTGATATTGTCCAGTTAATGTAATGATTACTTTAAAAAAACTGTCAGAAGGAATAGTAACTGACGATAATGTCGATGTATTCCATTTATCTGTTGAAACATATATATATCCTGCATTTGTAGCAGTATTTGTGCCCACTGATGTTTGATATTCTCCATCTGACGACATTGCTATACTTTTTAAAGGTATAGATGAGACTGAAATAGCGGATGACCATGTAGTACCCATAGTGGATGTCACATATATATTACCACTTTCATCAACTATTGACTGATTTATACCATCAACAGATATTGTAATTTCATTAAAAATGGTGCTTGATATATTGGTCGTTATCCACGTTGTTCCGCTGTCGGTTGATGTTAATATATTACCACCATTGTCAATTGTCGTTTGGTATGAATAAATATAATTTGCGTTATATGTAGTTACGTCATATGAATATGCATAAATTGCTCCTAATATTAATCCGTAAGATCTCATTGTATTTTTAAACGATTCTGAATATAAGTGTATTGTTTTAGTCGAGTCATCTGATGTATCTAACACATAACTATTGCTTAATTTAGGTAAAAAATACGTAGTATCGTCATAGCTGTATGTCTTTGAATATTTACTAATAATTTCCTGAAATAAATACATAAAAAAATTACGTCCGCTGTACATATTTGATTTAATTGTTTCGGCAGTGGACGTAACTGTTACATTTTCATCACTTGGATCCAAATTATCAAAAATATCGACTGATTTATTTATTACATAATCTGAATGTTTGGTCACTATCAACGAATTAATAAAAAAATTATAGTTTTCCAGCAAGCTAATTATTTTGGCGTTGATAATATCGACAATCGGATATTCAAAAGTTGACACAATTGACACATCCGTTACATAATATATATATGATGTCACAGAATCAACAATTATTTTTTCTTTATTTAAAGTTAGCGTACCGCTAGCAATGGGAAATGCATTTCCCAAAAATGAATTTTCAATTAACGTAATTGTTCCTGATGATATTTCCACATCGACACTTTGTAAATCTTTCGATGGTCCAAATTCTGTATCAAAATTATCTGCTATGGCTTCTTCTAAATTAATGGTGCTTGATATGGCTTTTTTATATGAACCATCTTCAAAATAAATAGTTCCTGATGTAAACGTAACAGACGTGTCACCTTCAGAAAATGCATCAACAGTTATTTGTTCTGCGGATAAATTTACTGACTCGCCGTTGTAATTATGTAAGGTTACAATTGAACTACTACTTTGAGGTGTATATGTCCAACTGATTCCATATAATTTTAATATTGACGCAATATATTCAAACGTTGCTTTTTTTCTTGTTAATTTAATATCTGGAATTTCGTAAACGATCCATAATTTATGCAACAAGTCTCCCATTTTATCTAATTTTTGTTGAAATTCAGAACCAAACGAACCTCCTTTTATATCAAATGTATGATCATACATTGAGAAGTTTCCAATTCTTCTATATACAACTAAAAATAATGTTATTTGTGGGTCGCCAATCAAATATAAATCATGAACTCCTTTAGCTACTATTTGTAATAAACTTCCTGTCATTATAATATTAATATCGCTATTTTTAGTATAAAATAATCACGAATATCTTTATGTATATTTGTAAATTGTATTGTGGTTAAATTAAAATAAAATTACTGTTATACAATAATTGTTATACACTAATTGTTAAAATTGCACATTTTGTTGTTTTTAATTTATTTTTGCACACTGTAACTGTATGCAAATGCAGCCATTCCACCTATAAATCTTAAAACATTTGTTCTAACAGAATATATGGTGATTGTTGCTTCTGTAGTTAATTCTATATCATCGTCAGAACCCAACGTGACACTTGGATCTATATCTGACGTGAGACATGTAAACATATTTTTGTTTAGTGTAATATTCATAGTTGGTTGTGATATAACGCTAAAATTGCAAGACGCTGATGGTTGATGTTCATCTGGAAATAACCCAAATGAATACATGTTTACACCAACAGATGGCGTTCGTTTATGATGTTCCAAAGATTGCAAATAATTGTAAAAATACGGATCATAAAAAGAGCTACTGAAAAATCGTTCTTTTCCATTTAGCATTAATTGAACGTACGAAAATGGATTAATTATTTCACGATTCTGTAACAAAATTTCTGTGTCTTCTTCTCGCACGTCAAGTGAATATCGTGACGGATATTTAATATATGTAGACTCAAAGCTATTATATATATTTCGTTTTGCATGCCATATAATTTCTTTTGATGGTCCAGAAAAGTCAAGTTGAATAGATTGATTTGCGTCTGATATATCTGTCACTTCCATTTGCTCAACAATATCTATTAAATATTCGTGAGCAGATTGCGCAAATCGTTTTCTTTCGAGATTTTCCAAATAAACGTATTCTATAAGTAAATCTGCTTGAATTTTTAATCCATTATTGTCCCATATGTCTGATAAGGTGTACGCATCTAAATTTAATTCATCTCCATCACTATCTGTGACAGGTAATTTTTCAACGTATGCGCACTGTTCAAACGATTTTAATTTAATAGTGATAGATACTTTACTATATTGAAGAGATGCCAAGGGAAATGAGAGTCCAGATTTTTTACAAAACCAAAAATTTAAAGGAATTATTAATTTACAAACTGGTTTTTCATTTCTGTCATATGTAGTTAACGTATCCACATTTCCTATCATTTCATTATATAGCTTATCCTGATCAACATTGCTTGTTAATTCGTGCCATATATTCATCCAGTCTCCGTAATGTCTATCAATTCGTTCACCTCCTATATTTATATCCACTCTATCTATAATATTGTGACCTATATTATCTACCCATGCAAATTTTGCGTATGATGAATTAACATCTAATTCCAAATTATATTTTTTCTTTTTTTTTTCATAGTAATATTTTTTAATTTGAATAGATACGTTCATTGCATTTATTGCAATTTCAACAATTTGGCTAATTGTATATGAAGTTACACCACTATCAGATATTTCTTCTTCTACAGTATCTTTAATTCTTCCTAAAATATAATTAATATCAGAAGCAGTATTGTCGAACATAAATAAATTTGCCGTTCCTAACTCTTGTTCAAATAATTTAGCATTATCAAGGGCCGTTTTATAGCTTGTATCTTGTTGATTTGAATAATCCATACTTGCTATTACTGTATTAATATAGTTAAGAACACTTTGATTTTTTACATATTGATTAGCTATCGCAGATCTGTATCCTGCACTATTTACTGAAATGAAATCAAGAATTGTCGAATATGAATCAACAATATCTATTTCATCTTGCGTCATTGATATTGGAAGCGGTGTATTTAATATTTGCTTTTCTTCTTCCGTTAATCCGTCTGCAGTTTCTGTTTTTAATAAATGAATTGCAGGAGTTTCTAGTTGCAAATACATTTGTCCAAATAAATCTGCTGATTTTGGAATGTCAATTGTAATTTCTTCGTTCAAATCCATCATTCCTATTGGAACCGAAATAGATTCTTTTGAAAAACTGGTATGTCTACGATATACAATTTTAAATAATGTCATTTCTGGTGAACCAGTTAGATATAAGTCGTTAAATCCATATGATATAATATTTATTAAACCTCCACCCATATTAATTATATTATAAGCAAATGTTATATTTTTATAAAATAAACGCTATGTATACTTATTTATTAAATAATAAAGAAATCTAGAGATTAATTGCAATTAAGCGTATACTTATTTATTAAATAATAAAGAAATAAAGAAATCTAGAGATTAATTGCAATTAAGCGTATACTTATTTATTAAATAATAAAGAAATAAAGAAATCTAGAGATTAATTGCAATTAAGCGTATACTTATTTATTAAATAATAAAGAAATCTAGAGATTAATTGCAATTAAGTGTATACTTATTTATTAAATAATAAAGAAAATTAGAACATTAACTGTTTTATTAAGTTACTTTGTCTGTTGTTTTTGACCAGATTCTACTTTTTGTTTTTGATTGTTCTTCGTGTTTTTCTTTTTTACAGTAGACCAATTTTCATCATCTCCATGTCTATCGAAACTTTTATGTCGTTCATCTGGTGTTTGACGACGAGGTCTATCTGATCTATCTGATCTATCTGGTCTATCTGGTCTATCTGGTCTATCTGGTCTGTCGGAACGAGTTGAACGGTCTGACTGATTTGGATAATTTTGACGATTATCATGTCTTTGTTGACGTGGTCCCTTTTTAAAATCATTTTGCCTTCCAACTTTAATTGATCGTCGTTGGTTACGTTGGTCAGATTGATCACGTCGATCATTGTTTGTTTCACGTGCATCTTCTGCAGTTTTAAGTGCTTTTTCATAGTCAGGAGCAAGACCGGATTCAACTACTTTATTAATAAGATTGCTATCAGAAACAGTCCATGCACTTTCGGTTGGCACTGTCAATTGGTCAGCTTTTGATGTATTTGTAGTGTCTGGAACATTAGCAGTATTGACAGTTTTTTTAGCAATAACTCCACTTTTAAGTTCGTCCATTGAAACACTTCCTACTCTACTTTCTCCAACATCTGTACGAACAACTTGGTTATAGTTAGCTTCAAGTCTGCGTTGTTTATGATATTGATCTCGTTTTTCCTGCTTTTCTTTTTTACCCATTTCGATTGCGTTTGATACGATAGATTTATATTCGCTCAACTCTGGTGAGAGAACAGTGACATCGTCATACAATTTAAATAGTGATTCCATGAACTGCATAAATGCTGGAGATGACAGTTCCGATCCTCCTTGCTTAAATGTTGCGGTGGTTGTAGACCATCGTTTTGGATCTCTGATTTTAGGAAAAAAACTTCTAACAGATTCCATCAAATAAACTCTGAATGCTTTAATTAATAACACAAACTGTGCATCTTTAATAGACTTTCGTTTTTCTTGGTGAAAAAAGTTATACGGATCACCTTGATTAGATGATCGCCATGACCAATTTGTTTTAAGTGCATTAACAAACGTAGAATCAGAATACACGTCACATAATTCAAGAATGGTGCTTGCCATTGTTTTGATAGAAATGGTTCGCGTCTTGGGTTTAAAATTGCCATGTTTAGTGACAACCTTGATCTCATTATAACCTTCCAGTAATTTATTATCTCTAATATTTTCAGATCGTGACAATCGTTCCACTTGTACCATTATTGCAAGAGCAGCATGTTCAAGCGAGCAATTTGAAATCCAACAAGATCCTAAATCTATTTCTTTGTCGTCATATAAATACACAACTCTAGAATTGAATAATTTAGAATACATGCCTGTATTGTTGTCATTCACATTTGGTTGTTTCTCATCTACTTGATCCACACTATCCACATCATCTACGGTATCTACGGTATCCACCTGATTCACAACATCTACGGTATCTACGGTATCCACCTGATTCACAACATCTACGGTATCCGTCTGATCTACAACATTTTGATCATTTATTACATTTTCAACTGATACTTCAGTAAGCGTATTTTGTTCAACAGTTTCCATTTAATTTACGGTTTGTATAATACGTACTTAATATAATAATGCCACAATAAAACGTTAAATATTCAACTTTTTATCGTTTATGCAACATATTTATGTGTTGATATATACGGCACAAATGTAATATGTTTGGACAAGCGCTTTAATAATATTGTTTATGTACTTATAAAAAATATTATCTAAGTGCTTATTATTTAGCATATGGG
>Ga0209776_1001342_pt1 | contig 12993 bp, 5 predicted proteins | sample SaaInlLV_10m_DNA_3_FD_184670 | JGI IMG/M metagenome (GOLD analysis project Ga0209776, IMG submission 184670) | Marine microbial communities from expanding oxygen minimum zones in the Saanich Inlet - Saanich Inlet SI073_LV_165m_DNA (SPAdes) (version 2) | ecosystem: Environmental > Aquatic > Marine...
CTAGCTTTTTGAATCTTAGGACTATTATTAAAGTATGTTGCATTATCACCTGTCAACCAATGAGCCATATCTTTACGAACTAGAGATACCTCATTTTTAAAACCATTTAAGTTAGATAGTTTTACATCTACAGGTTTATACTTAGCTTTAATGTCCGCATCTAGTTCTACATAGTTCACACCTTTACCTAGTTTAATAAAGTAAGGGTGATCAGAATCTGGATCAGCAATCCTAGCTTGTACTTTAGCAATCTCTGAGCTATCTTTAGTTTCAAATATAGATCTTACTTCCGCTTTAAGTACTTCTTTTCTTATAATATCTGCTTCTTGTGCAGCAATCATATGTGAAGTAGAGTGAATCAATGAATGACCAGGTTTAGTAATAATACCCATTTGACTCTTATGATCAGAAGTTAGTATCTTTCTATAACTATCTCCTACTTTAACTATATTATTATCAGCTAGGTTTACACTTTCAGCTATATGCTTAGGTACTATTAGATCTGTATTAGTTGTACCTAGATCAATTCCTGCACCTTCTGTGTAGAAACTATCCTCTACTTTCCTAATAGCTAGTCCTAACTTACCCTCTTCAGGCATATCAATGATTTTCCAACCACTACCTTCCTCATACCCAAATTTCTCAATATCATTCACTGTAATAACTTTCTTGTGAGACTGTGACTCATAGTATTCACCAATAAGTGTACCTTTCACATGAGGTGTACTGCCCTTATTTAGGTCTGCATGAATCATACTTAGAGCAATAGCATTATCTTTAAGTATGTTAAATAACTCTAGATTGTTCTCTTGCATTTCTACAAACTCTTTAGTACCGTTAAACGCAATACTTTGTAAAGCTATTAACTCCTTGACATCTTTAGCACCTTGACTAGTCATATCATAATCTACCGTATGCCCTAGTTCACTGTTAATAACTTTGTTCTCTGTATACAGAGAAGTTAAGTGTGTCACAAGCTCCATATCGTCTTTAGATAGCTTACCTTGTAATTCTGCTATACGATTTGTTATAGACTCTTCTGACCTATTCTCTGTGCTATACAGGAAGTAATCAGCAAGTGAACCCTTATTAATAAAGTTATACAGGTTCTCATTGTCTTTTTCAGTAAATAGTTCAGTAAGATCATCAATCTTAGACATGGTTTGATTATCTCTAGTATTTCTATCGTGGTGTATCTTACTAGCTAGTGACTGCAACTTATTCTTAGCTTGTTTATCATTTAATCCACCTATGTGCATAAATCCAAGTAGTTGTTGTAATGCTTCAGAACTATCATATATACCTTGAATCTTATTAGCTACATCAGTGTATACAGGAAACTTAGTCTTTAGTGCATTATGAATCTTCTTCCTTGCTGATAATCCTCTAGTTTCTACTTTACTTAGTAGCATAGAGTATACAGCATCATTCAGATTTGTCATCTTAGAGTTAGCAAACATCTCAGCTTTAGACATACCATCTTTATTTATGTAGCTAGTGGACTTCTCATTAGGTTTATCACCTAGTTGGTATAAAGCAAACGTAGTATCAGTATTTTTAATACCTAACGATTCATTAGCCAAGAAAGAGTCTGTCAATAGATTACGTAAGTCTTCTTTACTTGCTTTGGTAAACATAGACTTCACCCAACCAGAGAAGTCTATCCACCAACCGTAAGCTTCACCTTTTTGTTTAACAGTCTGTTCACCTATAGCTTGAACTAGTGCTTCCTCAGATCCCCATTTCTTTATAGCTTCTTTCACTAAGTCACTATCTTTATACATAGAAATGTAATGATGTGCATACTCATGAGGTAATGTATCTTCTGTACTAGTTAATGAGTTTATAACTATAGATATATCGTTAAATAATGCACCTTTATATGATGGGCTTTTTAAATAAGTTACACTTATCTCTGGAAATAGTTTACCTAACTTAGATTGTAACACTGAGTCTCTCTCTTGAGCAGACTCTTTGGCCTTAGGCTCTACTTCCGTAGTAACCTTATCAGACTTTCCCTCAGATTTTACAACCTTTTTAGGTTTTCTAGGTTTAGGTGTTCCAAGTTCAGGATCAGGCACTTTAGTAGCGTCTTGTCCGAATATAGACTGGCTATCATCATTGAACTCACCATCTATAATATCTTGTTTGATCTTAATCGCTTTATCAATTTTAGCTCTAAGTTTAGGTATACCTGAGTTAGTTGGGTCATACAACTCAGCCGCTTGTAAAAGTACATCTGAAATATCATAGTCTCTGGCCATTCTTTTAAACGACTTAATATAGTTCTTCTTAGATTTTACACCTGTTACCGGGTCAGTAATAATTTCATCATGTACTACAATATAACCATTACCATCATGTTCTTTGTCTGTTTCAGCTATAGCTGTATAGATGTCATATGAATCTTTATTGTGTGTAGCATTAGCTAGTACAGTTGTAAATGTAAGACGTTCCTCTCTAGTAGATATTTCATGTACCGTACCATCAGCATCCTCAACAGACTTCTCTACATCAAATATCTTTTGTATAGGCATTCCATACTTTTTTAGGTTATCTTTTGTGAACTCTATAGATGGATCAAGCATAGCAGAAACTGGCATAAGATGCATGTGTCCACCTTGCTTCTTCTGTATGTCTGTCAATACATCAAATACATCTTTGAGTGTCTTATTACGTTCTTTAAATAGTGCGTCAGCTACATTCTTATTAAGTTCTATGTATAAAATATCAGCTGGTGCGTTACTCTTTTGCAGAGCTTCAACTACTTCATTATATATAGTAGGATCTTGTAGTATATCAACATCTCTACCTAGTAACTCGGCTATATACTTTCCAGCAGGTTCACTCATCTTATCTTGTTTCTGTACAGCAGTAAATAGTAGATCTGCAATGTCTTCTGCAACTGTGCCCTTAGCAGCTTTTTCACCTTGACCATAAATAAGTGTCATAGTAGGAGTTTTAGATAGTTGTCTTGTATCATAATACTCTTTACCATCCTTATTTGTCTTAGTATATATACCTGACTTCATAAGAGCTGTCATAGCTGGTGAGTATTTCTCATCTATAATATCTCTACCTAAGTCCTCTTCAAATGTCATATCTTCCATTTCTGTATACTTACTTATAGCTCTCTGTAAAATGCCGTACACATCATTTAAAGACTGATCTTTATCAGAGTTTAGTACGTTCATCTCTCTAAGGATATCAGCCACTGCTGGGTTTGTACCTAGTGCTTCCATTAGTCCAATTAGACCACCTGAGGCGATAGCATCTGATTTAGTCGAGTACTCAGTAGTAAGTGAACCAGTCAGTAATCCCTTTCGTACATCTAGTATAGCTTGAAATGAGCTAAGTGCTGCTGTAGGTACTCCGTTAAACTGGGGATTAGCTTTAACAATCTTATCTAGGAACCCTAATTTACGTCCCAACGGAGTCTCATTAGTACCTTCAAATAACTCAGTGTACGTATTTAAGTAAGCTTCAAGAGTCTTGTTATCACCTTTGTATATAATGTCTTCTATACTGAATCCAGACTCATCTGCTAGTTCAGATACCATGTGCTTATAAGCCTCAACGCCTTCTGAAGTGTAAAGATCAAATGTAACTTCACCTGTAGTAAGCCCATGCCTTGCAAACTTACTAGTTTGTGAGTTAAGAATAGTATCCATATTATGCAGTCTCATATTTCTTACAAAGCTATGGTTAAAGTACATATCTTTAGGGGTACCATTACCATCTAATAGTCCTAGGTAACTATTCAATAAGTCTTCCATAGGAGCTACAGTAGATAAGTTCTGACCACTTTGACTCTCTTGTTTACCTAGTGTAGCCTCTAAGTCATTAACACCAAATAGTCCTTTTAAGTCACCACTGTTGTTTCTACCTGCTAATAATGTCAGTGCAAAGTCTTCAAATCCTTTCTCTAAACCATTTTTCTGGTATGCTTCAGCAAGCTGCTTAATAAACTTATGATTAGCACCAGTTAAATGTGTACCAGTCTCAGCTATAGATTCTCTAGCTGCAAGTATATCAGCAGGTGCATTATTAAAGTCTTTATCCTTCATAGCTTGCATCTTATCTTTGTCTGGCTTAATAGTACTAGGGATACTTTGAGTAGATTGTACTGTAAGGTTATTAGTAACACTAAGAATACTAGCTATAACTTCTAGTTGAGGAGCTATATCTTTAGACTCTCGTTTCTTACGAGATATGTCTTTAGCTAGGGCTGGGTTAGTGAAGTAAGCAGCATTATAGTCTTGCTGAGTCTCAGAGTCTGTAACTAGGTTATCTAGGTTGAGACTTACTGTAACTCCAGATTTCTTAGCTGCACTACCTTTTAAACTATGTTTATCACCTTCAATAAAGTCATTAATGTAGTTACCATCTTCTTTGATATCAACTACACCTGTCTCTTTAAGATCTTCTAGTATTCTCATACCTATCTTATGGTACATTACTTCTATTTGAGCACCTGATAAAGGAGCTTCTTTAGTACCTCTAAACATATTACCAGTTTGAAACATAAACTTTCTGCCTATTACAGACGCAATACGTCTAGTAGGTATATTTGGAGTAATACCATTAGTGCTTATACTTTTAAGATCAATACCTTCATTATGCATTTTATCTGATTCACCCTTAATAGCATCAAGTACATTTTGAAGACCGATAGCTCTAGGTATAGCGAGTTTAGGGTCATTGAAGACTTTATCCATAAAATCAGATACAGACTCTGTATCCTTACTTTGAATATGCCCAATCTTTTTATAGAATGCTTCACCAACTAGTTCTTTGATATTATTAATACTAGTATTATCCTTATTCAGAAAACCTATTAGATCTTCTGGATTAAGTTCGGTAACATCAAATCTAAGTGATTTACCGTTTTTGATATCATCTACCATCTCTTCCTTATTTTTTAAAGTGAGCCTGTGTAGAGCAGCTAATAGATCTTCTTTAGGTATACATTTTGGCATTGTGGTCCTTTAATTTAACAAATTACAGTTTCTTCAGATAGTGCAAGTATTGCAGCTGGTACATCTTCATCATTCATAGGTACTTTTTCAACATTATAAGTTTCAACTACCTGATCTTCTATATCTTGTATTGTACTGTCTTTATGTTTAAACGATGATGGTGCTTCCATAGGATATATGTTTTCATCTACAGTAGTCATACTTTTAACTTTAGCATCTACTCTATCTTGATACTTCTCGTAGTATAGAGCTTTCATCCCTTCCATATCAGACATATTACCTGCATTACTTACTATATAGGCAGCAGTAATATTAGTTATAGCTCTATGTGTTGCGTTACCAAGATCTTTACCTGAATTCATTCGTTCTGTAGCGCTCTTAAAGTCTTTAGTCTGGTCTTCAGTAAAGTCCTTAATCACCTGTTTAGTATCCTCGTGTAGTTTCTCTGCAGCAGGCTTAGCTTTGTCATAGTATGGTTTAGTAATATCTTTAATCTTAGTAAACATTTTACCGGCTCTAGATTTAAGAGCATCAGTGTCCATATTGACTACTTCTTCTTTTAACTCATTAAACTTATCTTTAATAGTGTCAGGAACATAGTTCTTTTTAATACGTTTACTAAGAGTGTTATACTGAACATCTGTAATATCTTTGGACTTTTTTAATACACCTAGTGCTACATCAAACTGTGCTTTAACTTTAGGGTCTATAACCTTCTGGTTTGCAAGTGTTTGAAGTTCGCTAAATAGTATTTTAGCTTGTGCTCCTGTAGTTACAGTATTAGCTCTAACTTTAGATACCATAGAGTTCTTAGGTATAGTAGCAACTTTATCAGATAGTAGCCCTAAGTTTATTTTAGCTGCTTTACGAGTATCTCTAACTTTTATAAGGGCAGCTTTAACTTTAGAATCATTCTTAGCTACTGCAATCATAGTATCTAGGTCAGTATCAGGTATCTTATTCGCTACTTTATTAAGTTGTTTAGTAATTTGACTATCTTTAATACCTTTACCTGCTCTACCATCTATAATGAATTCCATGTAACCACGAGCTGCAGAACTATCTAGGTTCTTAGCTGTATCTACAGTAGAATCAATAGCTTTACCTGTAAAGTCTTTAGTAATTGTATAAGCTTCTTTAGTAGCTTCTACACCTTTCTTGACTGTATCACTACCTAGTACTTTACCAACTACACCTTTAACACCTTTTTTAGTATTACTATACAATCTATAAGTAGCATCTTTAGCTCTTGAAGCTTCTAATTGTGCTTTAGAATTAACTGATGCAGCATTATTAGCTGCTATAGCCTTAGTAATAATGTTCTTAGCTACAGTATCGGTAATAGGTTTACCATCAGCTTCACGTTTCTTTATGTCATTCTGGATACTGTTGATAGCTGTATGTAATTCTCCACCTATATCATTCTTAGGGTCAGCCATAAATGCATCTAGGTTTGCCTTAGTTCCCGTTAGGTTTTCCAGGTCTTTAGTCTGTACATCTAGTTGAGATGTAAACTCTTTATGTAAAGCATCTTCAGCTTCATACTTATCACCAATAGCTTGTCTATCTGCTTCAGGTAAGACTTTATAGCTCATATTAGCTGATATATCTGCACCTTTCTTAAGGCCGTAATCAACTACACCTCTAGTTGCTGATATACCAACTTCAGCTGGCAATGTAATAGCTTTAGGCGCTGCTGCAATAGCACCACCAGTTGTAAGACCTGCAATAGATCCAACGATAGCTTTATCCCAGCCTTCTTTACTCTGTAGTTGAGTACCAATAGATTTCTTATCACCAGATATAATCTCATGCCAAGTCTCTAGGAATTCTTGTCCTGCTTCAGCTCCAGCTGTTTGAGCTATTTGTACACCCTTTTGCCATACTGTATCAGATAAAGATTTAAAAGCGCTTGTACGAGGATCTATAGTCTTAGCTAGATGTCCCATAGAGTTTTTAAATGTACCAACAGTCATGTTAGCAACACCTTTACCGATAACACCTAGTTCAACTACACCTAGTAGTGATGCAATAGCCATATCTCCAGCTACTTCACTCATAGGTTTCTTTTCACCTGTAGCTTCTTCATACTCTTTAGCTAGTTCATGCGCTCTATCAGCTCCATATACAGCAGCTTTAGGCATAGTCTTCATAGTCCAGCCTAGAACTTTAGAAGCTTTAGGTGCAACTTTAGCTATAGCTCCAACAACTGCTGCGGCTCCAGCAAGTTCAGGTGCTAATGCCGCTGTACCAGCTACAATAGCTCCACCACCAGCAAGTTCTGCCATAGCTCCCATACTTTGTCCCGCTAATTCATCTACTTGCCCTAATGCAGTTCCAGCAGCTCCAACATAGTTACCTAACGCATCTAAATATTGACCTTCACCGAATTGTGTATTAGCTTGTGATACTTGATTTGACATATCTTTCATAGCTAGTGTATTAGAAGTTCTATCATAGTTAGCAGCTTGATCAGCTACTTGTTGTTCTGACATACTATCCCAGTAAGTGTTATCTTTAGTTGTAGTACCATCAGTTAGTCTATTTGTAGCATCTATAGCTGTATCATAAAGATTACCGCCTGCTTGTAATAAACTAGACTTTGCAGAAGGTATGAAACCTGTCTGGTTAGTATTCTCAGTATAACGATCAGGCATTACAAACTCAGACTCTACTGGCATATTTGTAATTGTTGATAGCTTAGCATTCTTAGATTTCTCTAATCGTGCTAGTTTTTGTTGTGCAAGAGTTAAAGGTTCAACACCACCTATGTCAGCTCTAGTGGTTTGTTGTTCTTCATAATACATTTATATTCCTTGGTTTACAGGAGGAGCTATTGGGTTTGTATCAGGTATTAATGCATCTTGTTCACGTCTAAGTAACTTAGCACGTTCACCTTCCATCATACCTTCTAGCTTTTTAGTATTCTTTAAATAGAATTTCAGTATATCACCAGGTAATTCAGTTGTATTTACAATACCTTGTTTTACCCCATCATATAAAGCAATCCAGTTCTCTTTATTTGCTTGTGACATCTTTTGGATACCGCCAGAGTTAACAGAAGCTTTTAGGTTATTAGCTAAAATAATCGTATTCTTCTTCATAACTAGCTTTTCTTTTTTATCATACTTAACAGTTGAATCAATATCGCCTAATGCTGTTATCTCCTCATCCAACATATCTACTTTAGTCTTTTGCTCACCAGTAACAGTCTTAGGAACTACTACAGGAGCAGCAGTAACTTTAGGTGTAGTAGTTGTATCAATACCTACATCTTTTAAAGGGTCAGTTTTAGGTGCTACAGTATTAGTACCAAAGAACTCTGGGAGATCTGCAGCAGTTGCTGTACCCCGTAAACCACTGTTACGATTTCTACGTGAATCAAGTAGGTACTGCTTAATAAGTGCGTCTGTACTAACACCATTTATTGTACCATCAGCTTGATAACCAGCTGTTCCACCACCTTTTGTAGTAGTCCTTTGGCTCTTAGCTGCATTTTTCTTAGCATTCTCTACAAACTCTTTTGATGTCATGTCAATAGAATCATCTAAGAATACATTATCAGATACACTTGTTTGCAGTTCAGATAGTATCGCATGATCTGGAACTTTATTCTTACGAGCAATATCAACATACTCTAGTAAACGTGCTCTAGTAGCTTTATTGTTACCTAAGAACTTCTCTCCTAACCAACCAGATATATCTCTACCAGATTTTATTCTATCAATCATAGTATTAATTTTTTCTACTGCTTCACCTTCTGATGTAACAGTTTTTTGGTTACCTGCTCCAATAGAGATTGTACCATCTTCATTAACAGTCATACCACTTCCAGTACCACGACTTTTCATTTGTTGTTTAAGTGCTAGATCTAAAGACTGTTGAGTCATTTTACGATCTTCAGCTGAACTAACTGGATATCTACGTGCCATTTCATTAGCTACTTGAGCAGATGCTTCAGTAGGTGTAAAGTTACCAGTAGCTATAAGTTTATCAAACGCTTGTTTTTTAAACGCAATTGGATCTCTGTTTAAAACCATATCTACTTTAGTACCATCTATTTGTGACCCGTCACCTAAGGCTGAGTATAATTTAGTGTTTAAAGCATCTAGGTCTTTTGTGTAGGCTGCATTACCCTCTAAGTTTTGGTCTTTATACTGGTCAATTAATGCAGTATACTTATCATCTACTTGCTGAGTAAGTACAGTATTTTGAGGGTTTTCCATGTCACCTAAAAGCATTGCACCTTGACGTTGATTCTGAGCTAAATCGTAAGTTTCAGTCTCTCTATCTGCAGCAACCCTTTGTCTTTCGGCTTGGTCTTGTAACATAACTAGTCTAGCTGCACGATCTTCTGCTTTAAGTCTTTCGTTTTTAATATCTGCTTGTTGTTGCATAATAGTACCAACGTTAGATAACGCTGCTTGTGCACCTCTAGTTGGATCTACTACGTTACCAAGACTAAAATTAGGTCTGATAGGCATATTAAGCCCCTACCGGTTTCTTACCGAACACATTACGAATATCACCTTGTCTAGCTTTAGCTGTACCAAGTGCAAACTGGTTACTTGCAATTTGTTGGTCCATAACTTTACGTTGTTTATCAGCAGTCTTTTGGTTTTCTAAATAGCTCATTACACCTAGACCTAATTGTCCAGCACCTAGAGCTACTCCTCCATATCCATCCATACCCCAATCAGTACCCTTTTCATCACCAGTCTTTTTTGCATCAACTCCAGTTCCAACTTCATAATCATCACCAAACAGTTCTTTCTCGTACATCTTACCATCAGCACCAGTATATTGACCACCCCAGTAACTTACAGAGTCCCTATCTATACGATTACTCACAGGGGAGTCTACGTGTATTACATTATCATAATTTATCTCCCCTGTGTATAAACCTTTACCATCTGAGCCGATAGTTTGACCAAACGAGTTTCTAGCATCTGCTCGTCCTTGACTAGTAAACACTTTTTCGAATGCTTCTAAAGGTTTGCCTGTGTACCCTGGCATAGCTCCGCCAGCTTCCACCCATCTTTTATGTGCTAGTCGTTTTTGAAATGCAGTCATATTAGTACCTTTTATTATTATATTTTAAAATTATACCATAAATCTGATCAATAACCAGATACATAATGTTTATCCATTAGTAATCTATTTCTACCACTAGTAAGCATTATGTACGATTTCTCATATATATCACCTACTTCAAATATACTTCCATACGGATCTGTATAAGAATTCCATATAGCTTCACTATTCTCAGGATTAAGTGTTTCAAGTTCTTTCTCTTGAGCACGTAGCTTATCTTCTTGAGCTTCTATACCTTCTGCAGGTGGAGCAATTACTGTAATATACGTAGTAAACAATGAATTAGTAAAACTAAGTAACGAGTTTATAATCATTGGCGTAGGTACATTAGCTAGATGTATTAATCCAAATGTAGGAACATCTATAGGAGGTAGAGGCGGTAGTGCAACAGGAGGAACATCTATAGGAGGAGTTGCACCTTTTGGCACACTTCCTTTAGCTACTGGAACAGGTTGGGCTGTGAACAGTTTTGACACTGTTAGTACAGCACCAACTATCTTGATAATCTGTGCTGTCTCTTCATCTACCCAACCAGCTTGTTGTGCAATCTCTCCACCTACCGCTATAAATGATCCAGCTGCTTGAAATCCTTGAAGTACTGTCATAGTTCCTTGTTGTGCTATCAGACTCTGTGTAGCACCTGCAACACCAGTTATCATAGCTGCATAACCTAAGTACTCTGCTGCAATACCTGCTATCTGAGCTGCACCAGGACTACCATTCTCAGCCCAATACATAGCTAAACCTGTCAGAGTCAAAGATCCTATAAGTAATACGATACTAGCAGCAGCAAGCGGACTTACTGATGCACCAAACGGAGGGAACAAATATGATAGTACAGTCAGTATTATAATAATAATAACTAGTACAGCTACAATAACAATCTCCCACCATTCCGCTTTCTTCACATCATACCCTGGTTTAATACGAGTAGAGAAATTTCTAGCGAAGTCTTGAGGCTGTAAGGCACTTATAGCATCATACTTTATATCAACTACAGGATTAGTAGCTATATAAGAATTTACACCTGCTACTTCTACTGAGTAGTTTAAACCATCAGAAGAGTAAGGTGTTATGTAGTTAGCCATTCGTATAAGCTGTTTATTAATACTAAGTTCAGGATTCGCGTATCCTGATGCAAATAAACCTAGAGACTGAGCATTAAATGATCCTTGTTGCATCATGTTTAAGTCATATATCTTATCTTCTATGAGAGTTATTAGTGGAACAACTGATATATCAGAAGCATCTTTAATGCGTCTAAACTTGAACTCTACTTTAGCACCTACCATGTATCTAGATGTGTTAGCTGAATCAGTATTACCTCTAACATAGTGGTGACGTTCTTCTACAGTTCTTTGTATAACTCTTAGCTGACGTTCAAATAAAACACCATTAGCATCCATCATAGCTATACCAGTAAGTCTATTGAACACTCCATCAGCAAATGCTACCTCAGTAGGATTATATCCTGAACATTTAGCTAGTATACCAGCATCTGAGATATTAGGGTCTATTAGCGCTGTAGATAGAGGTTTATACTCTAGGTATGAAGTTATCCATCCATCTTTATCCCATAGCGGTGCATATGGAACGCCATTTGGATCTAGTACATCACCATCTTTGTATGGATCTGGATTTAAGTCAGTGTATGTAATAGGAGTTGTTGTAGGAACTACTTCACCATTAAGATTAGAGTTAAACGGGTCTACTCCTGTAGGATAGACTCTAGGTGTGAACTGTTCTATATATCTAGTGATATCATCCGTGCCAACTACTATCTCTCTACTCAGATCTGATACATCTAAGTACATAGCAGTTAGCCCTTTCTTATCCTGGGAGTCAATGTCAGTTACTTCAATACCTATTATTTTATATATTTTTAGATGGCTGGCAGACCTCTGCGTACCACCTCCACTAGTCCATGTATACAGTCGATTGAATGTTGTAGTACCATCTGCATGAGTGGTCTTTGGCCAGTGTCTAAGAATCGTATTCTTAAACCTCTGGGCCTGTACATGTTTGGCTATAGTAGGTCCAACGGAATCTCTAACTACATACATATACCAACCTTAGTGGTCAGTATTTAAGTATGTAACAGCACTTGTCCAACTAGCTAAGTATGGTGCGTAATCGATACCACTTGCTTCAGTACTAAGGAGTAGTCCAATCATAGATGCAGAACTATTAGCAACATGTTGTCTCTGATTATCATCAAATCCTTGCTCTTGTCTAATAGCTACATTAGTTTGAGCTACAGTTAATCCAGTAGTATCAGCACCAACAGTAGTAAACTGACCTGTAGTTGGATCAGCTGTATAGCTAACATTACCATTCGTTCTATATGAGTTAGAGTAAGTAGCATAAGTGTCTACCTTAGCTTTCTTAAGAGTCTCAACCTTAATACCATAATCCGTAAAACTATTAGATGGTACTATAGTTTCCGTTATAGCTGGAGTTGCAGTAAGACCGTACTCTCTACGTAGATCTGCTTGTATCTGCCAACCTTTCATAACTAGTAAGTCTGTATCTTTATCCGCTTTAGCTATATCTGATTCAATCTTAGCTGCTTGTGCTGTAGTAAGCTTAGTATCTTCACGTAACTTAGTAAGTACATACTTAGAATCTCTATTTTCAGTAGCTATTTTAATAGCAGCTTCCATAGCGGTACTAGTTATACTTGTAGCAATACTAGATAATGTTTGAGCAGTTACTGTAGCTTTCTCTTGATCAGTGAAAGTAGTAGTAGCGAACATATCTATTAGTGTTTCTTTTGTACGTATATAAACACTCCGAGAGCTTGTTGAAGCCTCCATTAGATCTTTGTATATAGGTATTACATCTAAGTCACCTACTAGTTCTGTTGTATATGTTACTGTTGAATTTGTCGCCATTTTATTTCCTTAATTAATTTTGTACT
>Ga0209776_1001346_pt1 | contig 12984 bp, 9 predicted proteins | sample SaaInlLV_10m_DNA_3_FD_184670 | JGI IMG/M metagenome (GOLD analysis project Ga0209776, IMG submission 184670) | Marine microbial communities from expanding oxygen minimum zones in the Saanich Inlet - Saanich Inlet SI073_LV_165m_DNA (SPAdes) (version 2) | ecosystem: Environmental > Aquatic > Marine...
ATGATTGGCTTGATTGCGACTCTTACTTCAGTTTTCATTGGTGTTATATTTGGCGCTTTTGCTGGTTATTATGGGGGCCGTGCTGATGATCTCCTGATGCGCATTACTGAAATTTTCCAAACCATCCCGTCGTTTGTGTTTGCTATCTTGCTGGTGGCAATCATGAAGCCTTCAATTGAGAGCATAGTCATTGCCATCACTGTAGTATCCTGGCCTGGAGTAGCCCGACTGGTTCGTGGTGAGTTTCTAGCTCTAAAAAATCGGGAGTTTGTACAAGCCTGCCATACACTAGGCATGGGAGATTTCCGTATAATGTTACGAGAAATGTTACCCAACTGTCTCAGTCCGATTATTGTTATTGGCTCGCTGATGGTGGCTACCGCAATTCTGATCGAAAGTGGTCTGGCTTTTTTAGGTTTGGGTGATCCCAACATTATGAGTTGGGGCTTTCAGATCGGGGCAGGGAGATCAATGTTACGTTCCGCGTGGTGGATTTGCACCTTCCCCGGCATCGCCATTCTAGTAACTGTTCTTTCGATCAACCTTATTGGTGAAGGATTGAACGATGCAATGAATCCACGCCTGAGGGAACGAAATTGAGCACAAAATTATTAAGTATACGTGATCTCCATATTGCTCTTCCAACTGGCGCAGAGCGTGACTATGCCGTAGAGGGATTAAACTTGGATCTTGGGGAAGGAGAAACCTTGTGCATTGTCGGTGAGAGTGGCTCTGGTAAGTCGCTTTCTGCACGCGCGGTCATGGGTTTGCTCCCGGCACCCCATGTGAGTGTGAAAAAGGGTGAGATAAATTATAACGGCGAGGACATCGTACAAATTAGCTACGATCGCCTCCGAGAGATCAGAGGAAGTGAAATATCTATGATCTTTCAAGAACCGATGACAGCATTGAATCCAGTGATGACAATCGGCAAGCAAATTGATGAGGTCTTCCGATTCCATGTAAATATGTCCAGCAAAGAACGGGTACAACGGTCGCTAAAATTGCTCGACGACGTTCATCTTCCTGATCCTGAGAAAATAATTAGCGCGTATCCACACGAGTTGTCAGGGGGACAACGTCAACGTGCGATGATCGCAATGGCTCTGGCGCTTAACCCCAAAATCCTCATTGCTGACGAGCCAACAACAGCGCTCGATGTTACGACACAGGCTCAAATCCTCAAACTCATCAAGGAATTGCAACTTTCCTATAACACCGGAGTTCTATTTATCACCCATGATTTTGGAGTTGTGGCAGATATTGCTGACCGGGTGGTGGTTATGCAAGAAGGCCGGATTGTAGAATCCGGGACGGTTAAAAAGATTTTGAACGCACCCGAGGACCAATACACACAAGGATTAATCGCAGCTGTTCCGAGACTAAACCCACGTGAAGCACGGGTACTTTCAAGTGAAATAGCTCTTGAAGTTCGTGGCTTGAATAAAGTTTTTGGGGGAGAGCGAAGTTTCTTTGGTTTTGGGTTGCCACAACGCAAGGTCATTGCGGTTAAAGACGTTGAGTTTGATTTACGGCGAGGTGAAACACTTGGTGTCGTTGGCGAAAGTGGATCTGGCAAATCAACGCTGGCTCGCTGTGTTATTCGTTTACTAGAAAATGATGGCGGTAAAATTGTGCTTGAAGGTGTAGATTTGAATCAGCTTGATCGCGCGGAAATGAGGTCGTGGCGTGCAAAAATCCAAATGATTTTTCAAGATCCTTTTGCCTCGTTAAATCCCAGAATTAAAGTTGGCGACATCATTGCTCAGGGACCGATCATTCAAGGAGATAGCAAAGAGGTGGCACGTGAACGGGCACGTGAACTTATCTCTATCGTCGGTCTGGATGAACGCGCATTTGATCGTTTTCCACACGAGTTTTCAGGAGGGCAACGCCAGCGAGTTGGAATTGCACGGGCTCTGGCTTTAGACCCTGAAATTCTAATTGCCGATGAGCCCGTATCAGCATTAGATGTTTCTATTCAGGCACAAATTCTTAGCTTACTGGATGATATCCGTGATCAGATGAATTTGTCGATGATCTTCATAACACATGATTTACGTGTTGCAGCTCAGATTTGCGATCGTTTGGCCGTGATGCGCTATGGCGAGATTGTAGAAACCGGAGCCACCGCTGAGTTATTTGCAGCACCCCAACACAGTTACACTAAAGCTCTTATTTCCGCTGTCCCTGGACAAGATTGGAAGCAGGAGGGATCCGTTAATCAAGCCATCGTCCAGATGCCTCCGGTAGAACCCGCATAAAACAAAGTATAATAGATGGGGCAGACTTGAAAAACCCTGACTTAAAAGATCCATTTGGATCGATTGACACATTGTCAGAATCCTTCCAACAGGGTATTTTAACTCCCAGCAATGTGATGGAATCCCACCTCCAGCGCATTGAGGCACATGAACCCAAGCTCGGCGCATACCAGGCACTCTACATAGATTCGGCACTATCCGCTGCTGATGCAGCCAGCAAAGCTATTGCTTCAGGACATCGTATTGGGCCCTTTCACGGAATACCGTTTGCGTTAAAAGATATTTTTGATCTTGAAGGACAGATAACAACTAACGGATCATTAGCATTGGCTGACAGAGTTTCAACAAAGACCGGCACCATTGTCCGTAGACTGGTAGCCGCAGGCGGTATTATCATTGGAAAATCAAAATCTGTTGAATGCGCATTTGGAGGTTGGGGAACAAATCAGCGAATGGGAACACCATGGAACCCGTGGGATCTAACCCACAAACGCGTTCCTGGTGGCTCATCATCTGGGTCTGCTGTCGCTCTCGCCGCAGGAATGGCCGTGTGTGCAGTCGGATCTGACACCGGTGGATCAGTTCGCCTTCCTGCGGCTTATTGCGGCATGGTGGGCTTGAAGGTAAGTGAAGGCAGACTTCCTTGCGATGGGATTATGCCGCTTTCGCAAACGCTGGACACTCCTGGCCCTATAACACAAACGGTTATAGATGCGGGACTTATGTTTCAAGTTATGGATGGTTGCGAAGGTTGGGCAATTGACCAGGAGCGGGCAAGTCATACAGGTTTGTTTGCGATGTTAGGGAAAGGTGTGGCAGGTTTGCGGCTCGGTAAGATAGACGAAAAAGAGCGTTTAAACTGTTCATCAGAAATTCTGGATAGTTATGACTTAGCGATTGAAGAACTTGAAAGACTGGGGGCTATAACCGAAGTATTTAATACGCCTACGCCTTACGAAAAATTAGCCAATGAAAATGGTGCTATCACCGCCATCGAAGCCTACCATAATCACGGTATATTGTTTGAGGATGCGGCTAAACCGATGGATGAAGATGTTCGCAAGCGGATGCTGTCAGGCAAAAAATACCTAGCGCATGATTATGTCCGGATGCTGGAAACAAGACGAATTTGCAGCAAAGCATTCGCTAAAAAGATGGCCGGATTGGACGCCATTCTCACCCCGACTATTACGTCGACTGCACCCATGTTGACTGAAATCGACCAGGATATATCACCTGGACATTTCACCCGTCCGTTCAATTACCTGGAAATGTGCGCCCTGGCACTTCCGGTAGGCTTGTCTGAAGGTGGCATTCCCACAAGCCTGCAAATTGTTGGTCGGGCAAATGATGAGTTGCTGGTGCTAAGAGTTGGTGCAGCACTGGAGGCAGAACTGTCACCAGTTGGACGTCCCGATATTGGTTAGAATAAACCTTAAATTTGGGAGTAAGAGCCAAAACATTTAATCCTAAATAATATTATAAAGATTTCTGTTCGAAAATAATCGCTCATGACAGAAGCAAAAGAAATAAATAAGATATAACTGTATGTGATTAAAAAGTTACATGTATGCAATTCACAGTGATAGCAAGATATGCTGCAAGTTTAAAAACATAATCAGGAATTCAATTAGATTAGTTTAGTTATTTATTTTTATCAGGCTTCCCTTGGGGACTTAAAAAATATATCAATATAGAAGTTATGAAATCATGTTTAATAATAGAAACTTAGAAACATATATTCGACATTTTTTGAGTTTCCTACATTTTTATTATGTTAAGTTTGGTCTTACCGGGCTGATTTTTGGTTAAATTTTTGTTACTAGAATAGGACTATATCATGAGAACCGTTCCATTGGTGGGTTACACAAGCAAGTTATCAGGGCGCCCAGGAAGCAAAATAGATTTTAAAATTTCAAGCCAGTCCCAATCCCCGATAAAGGCACAGCTATTTCGTTCAATCAGTGCCGATCCTAACCCGAAGGGCGTAGGTATTGTCGAAGAAAGCTGTGAGGAATTTTTCCCGGTGCAAACATTTGCTGGTCGCAATCAGCCATTTTACCCAGGATCATATGGCAAGACTGCAATCCCCGTAGCTATAACCGCTAAAAACGAATTCAAAGTTGCCCTATTGGTTTGGCCAACCCAATACTGCGTTCATAACCAGACCATGCTTGCAGTTGGGAAAACAGAATTACTCATGAATCCGGACGGTCATGCTGAATTAAGCTTTGGGGGTTATACGATTAGCGCACCGAAGCGGTTAAACCTGCATCACTGGTATAAGATTGATTGCTGTATCGGGGTAGAAGGACAGCTCAGCATTTCAGTAACTCTCCTGAAACAAAATTCCGCAACCCAAAATGTAGCGACGGCGAGCAGTAATCTGGTAGCGGGTTCAGGGATTGATATAGACGGAATAGTCAGCGTCGGGGCTAGAATTTCTTCAGGATCGGCCGAGCAGTTATTCAATGGCAAAATCGAAAATCCTCAAATTTGGGCCGATGGAAACCTTGTGGCAAATTGGGATTTTTCTGGCGATATATCGGGATCGTCTGTTACCGGAAATAATTGCCCTGACATGGATCTCGTCAACTCTCCTACCCGGGGTGTTAAGGGGGCTTATTGGGACGGAAGTGAGCACAACTGGAGACACAAACCTGAGCATTATGGCGCAATCCATTTTCACGAAGATGATATTTATGATTTTGGTTGGGAAACTGATTTTAGCCTCAAAATAACCAGCTCTATGCCTTCAGGCATCTACGTAATGAGAATTTCAAGTGATGACCATGAAGATGCTATGCCATTTTTTGTCTGCCCACCTTTGGGTAAGCCGACAGCCAAATTATGTGTCTTGGTTTCAACTTTTACCTATACTATTTACGGTAATCACGCTCGGCCTGAATATCATGCAGGATGGCGCGATCGAAGCAAAGACTGGGGGGCATATCCTCACAATCCAGCCGAATTTTCAAATTACGGCCTATCAACATACAATTTACACTGTGATGGTTCTGGAGTTTGCCATGCCTCTCATAAACGTCCATTGTTTAATTTACGACCTGGTTACATTACATTCTGTGAAGGAGATTGTTCTGGGTTACGACATTTTCAGGCCGACAGCCACCTCATCTCCTGGCTTCATGCTAAGGGCATTGATTACGATATTGTCACCGATGAAGAACTCCATAATGAAGGTGTGGATGCGATCAAGGATTACGCAGCCGTTACCACAGGAAGCCATCCTGAATATCACACAAGCCAGATGCTTGATGCGTTGACCGCTTACCGCGATAGTGGAGGTTCCTTTCTTTATCTGGGTGGCAATGGATTTTACTGGCGTATTGTACGCCATCGTGATGACAAAGACCTGCTTGAAATACGCCGTGCAGAAGATGGCTTGCGTGCATGGGCATCTGAGCCAGGTGAATATTACAATGCTTTTGATGGCAGTTATGGCGGCCTATGGCGTAGAAATGGACGCCCTCCACAACAATTAGTGGGTATTGGCTTTACAGCCCAGGGCATTTTTGTCGGAATGCCCTACAATCGAGTTTGTCATGACCCAGAATTCGACTGGGTGTTTGACGGTATCGAAGGCGATACTCTCGGTGACTTCGGCTTTAGCGGAAATGGAGCTGCTGGTTTTGAGTTGGACCGCATCGATCCAGCCCTTAGTGATGGCCTTAATCTTGCCGAGGGGAGTCGCATCACTGTACTCGCCCAATCCTACGATACAGCCAATAATTTTATGCTAGTGCCGGAAGAGCAACTTACCCATCTGACCAATTTGTCTGGTGGACCAGAAGGGCAGGCCAAGCGTGCTGATATGGTTTATTTTACCACCGAGGGTGGAGGCCAGGTTTTTTCAGTTGGCTCAATAACTTTTTGTGGGAGCCTGCCGTGGAATAATTACGACAATAACATCTCAAAGCTTTTAAGTAACGTGCTATCGCGTCTTATTGGAAGGGATGGTGTAGGAGTGATGTAGCTTTTCGCCATCTTTTACTTGTAAATTCAAATCATTTAATACTTTTAAATCTCCAAAAGACTTTGAGACATTTTGAAATTCTATTATATTTTCCATTGTAAGCAGCTTTATGTGATATTTAATTTGTTAAAGTATTGTTACTAGTTATTTTAGGAATATTAAAAATTTCCACATCTTTAATTATCTCTTGATTTGCCTTTTTCATCTCAACCAAAGTTGTGTGAGAAGTTGGCCCTTGTGCAAGCGAAGATGTGCCAACGTCTTTTGTTAGAACATTCGGATTACCATGACGATCCAAACTAATATCTTCATCTGGGTCAAACCAGGCTCCTGTTGATAACACAACAACTCCTGGCATCACATCATCTGTAATCTCTGCACCTGCTAAAACAGAACCTCTATCATTGCTCAATACAACTATATCTCCTGACTTAATACCCCTTTTATCAGCATCTTTAGAATTAATTAAAACGGGTTCTCTACCAGCTATTTTTCCATTTTGACTACTTATCGCATTATCCAGTTGACCATGTAAACGATGGGTTGGCTGGTTAGAAATGAGATGTAAGGGGTATTTATCTACTTTGCCAAGCCATTCATATGGTTCTAACCATTGTGGATGAGAGGGGCAATCACTCAAGTTGAAACTGGCAATAGTTTTTGAAGATATTTCTATCTTCCCTGAAGGTGTGTTTAAAGGATTTGTAATTGGATCTTGATAAAATTCTTTAAGCAAAACTTTTTTATTTTCAGAAGTCGGAACTTCAAAAAATCCGTTGTTCCAAAATTCTGAAAATTCAGGTAAATTTATTTTATATTCTTCGCAAATCTTTGATGATTCATTCCAAATGAATTTTATCCAATCCATTTCATTTCTGTTTTCAGTGAACAACTCTCCGAATCCAAGCTTACTTGCTAAACCGCTGAATATATCATAGTCTGTTTTTGAGTCTCCAAAACTTTTCATTGCCTTAGTATTTGCGACAATTGTAGGGTCTCTTGGATTAAGCATTATATCGTTTCGTTCTAATGCAGTATTTGCAGGAAACACTATGTCAGCATGACGAGCTTGAGAGTTCCACCATATTTCATTGACGATGATCGTATCTGGTTTTTGCCATGCTTTAACCAAGCGGTTTAAATCTTGTTGATGATGAAAAGGGTTACCGCCTGCCCAATAAATTAACTTAATGTCAGGATAAATTAATTTTTTGCCGTCATAACTAAATTCACTGCCAGGATTTTCCAGCATTTCAGTTATCCTGGCAACAGGAATAAAATCTTTAACTTTATTCAGTCCTTGAGGCAAACTTTTCCAAGGAACTCTGGGGAATGAATCTCCAGTACTGTTAACACAAGAATATCCAAAACCAAACCCACCCGTTGCTGTACCTATACACCCAAGCATTGAAGCTAAAGTAATGCCCATCCACAAAGGTTGCTCACCTCGTGAGGCACGCTGCAGGCTCCATGACATTGAGATAAGTGTCTTTTTGGAAATAATTTTTTCTGCTAACTTATTTATTGAATCAACCGGAATTCCTGTTATTCCAGCTGCCCAATCTGGCGAGCATTCTGCATTATTTTTTCTGCCCATTACGTAGTCTGAAAATTCATCAAAGCCTACTGTATACTTTTTGATAAAATCTTTGTTGTATGAATCATCCTTTATCATAATGTAAGCCAGGCTTAACATCAAAGCAGTATCTGTGTTCGGCCTAATTGCGATTTGCTCTGCCTGTAGAAAATTTGGAGCGTCTGATTTTAAAGGACTAATATTAATAAAGTTTACTCCATTATCTATACATTTTTTTAAGCCTTTTTCAGTAACATGTTTTCCTACGCCTCCTGCTGAAACTTTTGAATTTTTTAAAGGCATTCCTCCAAACATGACTATTAATTCACATTCTGCTGATAACGCATCCCATGAAGTATGCTCCACTAAAGTGGAATACAAATCCAAACCAATTATATGAGGTAGTAGCGTTTGAGCTGCTGCATAAGAATAACTTTGATATGAAGAAGTAAAACCACCAAATAAATTAAAAAAACGATTTATCTGACTTTTAGCATGATGGAATCTGCCTGCACTAGCCCATCCGTAAGAACCCGCATACATAGCAGCATTACCATACTCATTCTTTACCCTGACTAATTCTGTCGAGGCAAGATTAAATGCTTCCTCCCAACTTATTGCAATAAATTCATCTCTTCCTCTTTTACCATCATTCTTAGCTTTACTCTCCAGCCACCCTCTTCTGACATGAGGTTGTTTAATTCTTAAATCATCTACTGCGGCATCTGCCAAGCCTAATCCAAATTCAGTAGGACTTGAATCTAACTCCCAGTTTTCAAGTTTTATTTTATTAGTTCTATCTTGAGAAACTTTGTAAGTCCCCCAGTGAGTGCTGATGTAATTTGGCATCTAAGCTATTGATTTTTTATTTATTCTGTTAATATTTTTCTGCAAGAATAATTACTGAAGACGTTAAACATGTTGTCATAATCTGGTTTAGTTATTTATCATTCATCTTCGGCAACAGGTGACGAACGAAAGCAAAAACAGATTGTCCGGATTCATCGTGGGGTATTAATTGCCTCTCCATTTAGTCTAGGATTTTACGCTTGCTTGAAGGACAAAGCAGATCCATTGCAGGACGGCGGCAACTTTGCTTTAAAGGAGAAGTTTCAATGTTTATACTATCGTTTCGGACATCAACAATCTTCTTGGTCCGTACTGCGGAAACTGTTGTCAGGCAGGATAATCCATCATCAAGAGAGAATGGATTTATGATCTTATTAGCTGGAAGTAAGGCAACCCTGGATTTCATTGTTCCCACAAGCAAACCTTTAACAGCCGGCTTGTGGGTGATCCGTTGATTTTCCTTTAATCTGCTTAATTTTTATTAAATATGCTAATTTATTTTATGCAGATCAACTGTCCTTAAAGCAAAATGCCAATTGCACCAAATAGAACTACTGTCAGGACAAGTCCGGATGTTATGACACCTTTAACGGAGGCCATTGGTCCGGGTTTACCGACTATTCCATTAACTTCAAGCAAGCCGATAATTATAGTCAAAACCCAAAATAGTCCTGAATAATTTGTATCCTCTGTCACTGCAAGAGGGAAGTGACTTGCTGCACCCATAAAGAGCAGCATCGGAATGGAAAACAATGTGTTTGTTCTGGAAGCCAATGCTGCTTTTGCTGCACAACCTGCGGCTTCAGACAAAGCCTCTCCACCGTCTGCCACTTGATTTGTAGAAGCAATGACAACTTGTTGTTTTGGCCAGATAATCATCCATACATTCAAAAACATAAATGTTCCAAGAGCCGCTCCGGTAAGAATCAAAATCCCCCAGGATGACGCGTAAATATCCCAGCCTTTCATTCCTTTGGAGATCAGGATCAAAGTTCCTGCAAGGAAAGTATACATGGCACCCCATCTAAACCACCATAAAGCGCGAGGCACAAGTTTTTGCACCGCTGCGGTTTTTGAAGAACCGTCAGTTTCTTTAAACCATTCCCCCTGTATAAAATTAAAATAATATAACAGGCCGATCCAGGTTATACCTGCCAACAAATGTGTCCAACGTAACAATAAATACCAACCATCAACAGAGATGATTTCCATAGCTCCTCCTAATTATTAGATTAAAAACTTATATTTTGACATTGTTCATCAACAAATTTCAAGCAAATATAAACACATCATAAAAACTATTATCAGCAGGAATTTAATTCTAGTATCCTATTTAAGTTAAATCTTTTAGTGGAGTAAAATTTTAGCTGCAGAAGAAGACTTCAGAATCCGCACAACTCAGTACTGAATCATAGGTTGAAGAAGGATCCGGTTTTTAATGTGGAAAGGTATAATATTACCTGAAGGAGATTCAGGTCTACTGTTTCAAACTGCTACCGAGCAACTCAATCAAATCCTCTACCGTGGTTCCTAGGTTGTGGTGAAAAGAATAATCCAGCTGAAAATCAGACATTAATGTGTAGTGTTTATTTCGGAAAGACAGTAAATCTCTGTAACATCTGCTGAGGGCTTTTTGAGGGATTTCCCCTTCACAAGGCAGATATATCCCGTTCCAGATGACCGGTTTTGGATCCTGAATGTAGGTCTCAAAAAGTTCTTCCTGCTTATTGACAGGCAAATTCAGGAGAACTGTCCGTGTCAGCTTCCGCAAACGTTTGAGCAGTGTTTCTTCAAGATAAATCAAGCTCCCCGTCGTGTCAACCACCACTGGTTTATCTTTTTGACTTCCGTGTTCGAGCTCTTCGCAGATCTGTGTGATAACTTCTTTTTCAAGCTCAAGATACAATGCTTCCGCATCCTGATAGCCTTCCGAATAAGGCTGCCCCATCCATTTTGCGAGGTTCAGTGTAGCTTTACCTTTCTTACCCAGTTCTGTCCCGAGACGATCTGCAATCAGTTCATCACAACTGTATCTGCGGTACCCAAGTGCTTCCATCTTTTTAGACCAGTGAGATTTCCCAACTCCGGACATACCTATCAAAGTAAGTTGCATAGATTCTCTTTCCGGAGAGTTAAGAAACCGAAATTACTGGCATGATGTTGACTGATAGAAGTAAAAATTTGGAGATTTTGCCAAATCAGAAATGACTCAGCAGAGCGGGATTTTCAGCAAGTTAACATATTGCTCATCATTCAAACGAAAAATTCCGTTTACATTTGAGATACTGACTGAGACCTCTTTAGGATCCAGTCCCAGAACTACATGTTTTTCTTCATTCAAACGCAGGAAATAAAATATTGTCAGGTTTTCCTGCATTTCTTCGTAGTAAAAACCGACCTTGACAATACCTTCGGAAATCAGTCCCTGAATCAATTCCGGCAGTTCATCTTCGCGATAACCCGGAACGTTTTCAAAAGCGCCCGAGAAAGGAAATGTGCTGATAGCATATTCAAGAATTACTGATTCCAAACCTTGCTCCACTGATGAAGCAGATAAGTTTTCAGCAGCAGATCTTTCTGCAATAAACGTTTCCTCTCTTATGCTCCCAATCTCCATACATCCCCTCTTTGTACGATACTTTGGTTATCAAACTGAGTTACAATTTGTTTTCTCAGCATATCCTTTATCCTGAGTAAGAGTAAAGTTTTTTCCCTGAAAATCGCTATAATTTCACTTAAATATTTCAAAGTGTCCCAGACTACGTTCCACCGCAAGGAATGTTGAGACTGAGAGAAAAAGGAGAATCACCGCAACGGCTGAAGCATATGAAAAACGATATCCGGAAATCGCACCGTATATTTCAAGTGGTAGGGTACGTACGCTGTCATCGGCGATCATCATGGTGGAATTAAGTTCACCGAGTGAAAGTGAGAAACTGAAGAAAAAGGCGATTAAAAATGTTGTGCGCAGCCACGGCCACAAAATCCGTAAAGCATATTCCAGAGGTTTTTTACCGAGCATTTTTGACTCGATGTGCCACTGCTGCGGAATGTTTTCCAGTGTCGGGAGAACCACTCGAATCCAGTAAGGACAAGTCAACAGCGCATGCATGGCCATCACCACATAAATCAACGGAACAGTACCGGCCAGATTACCCTGATAAAAATGGAACCATGCCACACCAAAAACTACTGTTGAAAGTGCGAGCGGGAACAAAGTCAACACCTCCCAAAAACGACGCTGCCCACCCTTTTTATAGGCTATTAAACTCACCAGTCCAAGTCCGCACAAGGATGAAATAACAGCACTTCCGAGTCCTATCCGCAGGGAGTTCCAGAGTGAAGAGAGGAAATGATTGTTTTCACGCCAGCTGAAAAGTTTTTCGTACCAGTACAAGGTGTATATCCACTCACCATTCTCAAATTTGCGAAAAGAGTCCAGCACGATTGCAGACAACGGTCCCAGTGTAAAAATTAAGATAAGTATAATCCAGCACACAGCAAACCAGGCTTTCAGGGAATGATTCCTCAGTTTTTCCGGCAGCCAACTTTTTATTGCAGATTTCTGTTCAACTCTACGGTTCCTCCCCTTGAGCAGAATTGCCATGCCGAGCAGGCTCAACCCGCCCTGCAGAAAAGCTAAGCTCGCGGCACCTGAAAAATCCAGTTCGATGCGTGCTAACTGATAAATCAATACTTCGATTGTTGTGTAACGGATACCTCCTCCGAGAACGAGGATAATCGCGAAACTGTTCATGCAGAGTAAAAATATCAATACAAAGGCCGAACCGATTGAAGGCAACAACAATGGCAGAGTAATCCTGAAATAACGCTTCATATTTCCTGCACCGAGTGAACGTGCTGCCTGGAGATATTGCTCGGAAATCCGCTCCCACTGATCACCGATGATTTTCATTGCAATGGGGAAATTATAAAAAACATGCGCAATCAAAATTCCGGAAAGTGAATAGAGGAATTGCACCGGTGGCTCTTCTGTACCAAATAAAGCCATCAAGCCACGGTTGATCCAGCCGTTGTTGCCAAAAAACAGCACCATTGCCAAAACTACTAAAATCGAAGGTAGGATGAAGGGGAGGTAGGTCAGCAAACGAAACCAGCGCTGTCCCGGAAAATTGTAGTGGGTGAGCAACCATGCCCCGGGGAGTCCAACAAGAATCGAAAGAACTGCGCTCAAAAATGCCTGAAAGAGTGAAAAAGCAATGACACGTAAGTTCCATGGATCACTCAAAAAATCCAGAAAAAACTCACCCTGCAAAAAACTTTCTTCCGGATGCAAAGGA
>Ga0209776_1001359_pt1 | contig 12889 bp, 12 predicted proteins | sample SaaInlLV_10m_DNA_3_FD_184670 | JGI IMG/M metagenome (GOLD analysis project Ga0209776, IMG submission 184670) | Marine microbial communities from expanding oxygen minimum zones in the Saanich Inlet - Saanich Inlet SI073_LV_165m_DNA (SPAdes) (version 2) | ecosystem: Environmental > Aquatic >...
AGGAATTGATTTCGATCAAAACATAAACCCAGAGGTGAGCTGATTGACTTAGGTCAAACCGAAAAGAAACCCTCTAGTTTGTGGGTAAATGTTACAGGATTGAAATATTCCATTAGGAGCAAAGTCCTATTTTGCTCTACACATGCATCATATGCTCTCTGAGCAAATTATTGATCAATGTTTGATAGGCAACCTTTTTTTCGCTCGCCTCTTTCTTCAGGAAAATCAGAATATCGTTATCAATTCTCATTGTAGTGGGTATCTTTTTAGGCTGATAGAACCTTCCTCTGATCCCCCCACTGAAATCATAGTTATCCTGTAGCTCAAAATCATCAAGCTCTGCACGCTCGTCAACATTTCTCATACATTTCTACCTCGTCGCTATTTGCTTCTCGGGCGCTGATAATTCTGATTATTTCCTCTCCTTCATCACTAAAAAAGAGGTTCGCAACAACCAGAATCTGCAGCCTTCTTGAAGAGCCAACAGTAATCCAGCGCTCCTCAAAATAGCTAAATCTGTGATCCAACTTTGAAATTTGTAGTGGGTCTTCAAAAACTTCTCTGGCCTCCTCGAAGGAGATATCGTGCTTCTCTTGATTCGCCTCGTTCTTTTGATCGCTCCACTCAAATTCCATAACCTGAATATATCTCCATGTATTTACATTGTCAATATTGGCGGCAGCTGGAACAATAACGTTGTTCGCCCAGTAGTGCAGCGCCAAAGGCGGCCTCTGGTGTTTGTGCTGTGAAGATCGGCCATGGTGAGTGCTGTTCTCGTAACGCCATCCAAGCCCGATTTTTGGTTCCACCCCCTGCACTGAGAATACGTTTAGGGATGGGGGCTCCTAAACGTGTCATCAGTTGATACCCCTCCATCTCAATCCGAGTCAACCCCTCCAGCATGCCCTGTAGAAAATGGTGGGGTTTGTCTGGGCGAGGGGAGAGGTGAGGGAGGTAGTCAGGGTCGGCAATAGGGAAGCGTTCACCGATTGAAGAGAGGGGGTAGTAATCCAGTCCGCTGGAGTGTGTTGGGTCAATTTTTAGTCCCAATTGATTGATCTCTTCGAGGGTGAAGTGCTCCAATAAAACGCCACCCCCGGCATTGGAGGCTCCACTGATAAGCCAACGATCTCCGAGGCGGTGGCTGTAGACCCCATGTTCGGGGGAGTAGATGGGGCTATCTGCCACTATTTTAAGCACCAGCGTGGTACCCAGAGTAGTGACGGCATCACCGCATTTTTCGATACCGGCGGCGAGTGAGGAGGCGATACTGTCGGTGGTGCCGTGACAAATTTGCACAGGGTTAGAGGATGGATCTATGTTCCAACGGCGGCATAATTGGGGGGTCAGTTTCCCATAGGGTCTGCCCGGTATCCCAATACGGGGGAGGCAGTCTGAGGGGAGATCGAGCTGCTTGATCCATGTGGGCCAACCTCTCTGTAGTGGGTCGTAGCCCATCTTCAGTGCATTGTTCTCATCGCTCTCAGGGTATCGGTTGCAGAGTCTGTTGCTGATCCAATCTGCTTGATGAAGTGCGTGTATCTTATTGTTTATGCTTTTGTATTTTCGTGTCAGGTAAAGTAGTTTCGCAGCTGAAGACCCAGCCCCTTGTGCGCCACTCTGTTGCGGTATGATGTTACGTAGCTGCTCTGCCTCTAGGGTGGAGCGGGTATCGTTATACATCAAGGCTGGGGTGAGCGGGTTTCCTTGATGATCGCTGAGTAGCAGTGTGGCAGAGGTGCCATCTACGCAGAGTGTCTCAATGGATTGATTCGGCAGAGTCGGTATCAACTCGTCCAGCACTCGGAGGGTGGCCTCCCACCAGTCAGCAGGGTTCTGTTCAAAATGGCCCACTGCGGGTTGTTGAGAAGGGGGGAGGGGGGTACGTGCCTCAGCGACAATGTGACGATCTTGATCGATAGCAATGGCTCTACAGCCAGAGGTGCCTAGATCAATACCGATGTGGAGTCCCATGATTTTAGTGATTAGTGGGCAGTGAGATCACTACCCACGACCCACTATTTATTTCGGGGCAGGCGAACTGCCGGGCAGCTGAACCACCGCCTTGGGGGTCCAATGATCTGCCTGATGCTCCGCGACAACCGTGGTATAAACGCCACCGCGCACATTAAATACCGCAGTCAAGCGCATAAAACGAGGCTCAGTTGCCTTCACCAAATCATCCAAAATCTTGTTGGTAACATCCTCATGAAAGGCACCTTCATTACGGTAGGACCAGATATAAAGCTTGAAAGATTTGAGCTCAACACAGGCCTGATCGGGTACATATTCCAAGTCCAATGTGGCGAAATCGGGCTGTCCGGTCTTGGGGCAGTTGCAGGTAAATTCAGGGGTGTGGATGCGAATGGTGTAGTCGCGGCTTGGATGGGGGTTGTCGAAGACCTCCAGCTCAGTGCTAGGTTGCGTAGACATGTTGTTGATTCCGAAATTGTGATTTTAAAAAATCAATTGGTTATATTGTATATTTAAAGTTTATTCTATGGCTGGTTGCTACTCGATAGGAGTGCTATTATACGCCAACTTTGGCAGCTGCCAGACACCAAAATTTATCTCTTTTAGATGCGACTCAAGACCCTCAAACTCGCAGGATTCAAATCCTTCGTCGACCCCACAACCATCTCCTTTCCCAGTAATCTGGTGGGGGTGATTGGCCCCAATGGGTGTGGCAAATCCAACACCATCGATGCGGTGCGTTGGGTGATGGGCGAGAGTTCGGCCAAGCAGCTGCGTGGGGATTCGATGTCTGATGTGATCTTCAACGGCTCCAGTGCGCGCAAACCGGTCGGCTCCGCTTTTGTGGAGTTGGTGTTCGACAACAGTGAGGGGAAGCTACAGGGGCAGTTTGCCAGCTTCAGCGAGATCTCGGTCAAGCGCAAGGCATCGCGTGATGGCAAATCTAACTACTTCCTCAACGGTATCAAGTGTCGTCGTCGTGACATCATGGACCTGTTTTTGGGGACCGGCCTTGGACCACGTAGTTACGCCATTATTGAGCAGGGGATGATCTCCCGCTTCGTTGAGGCGAAGCCGGATGACCTGCGGGTGCTGATTGAAGAGGCGGCGGGGATCTCTAAATACAAAGAGCGCCGCCGTGAGACCGAGACCCGTATTCGCCACACTCGTGAAAACCTCGACCGCATCAACGATCTGCGAGAAGAGTTGGACAAACAGCTGCGCCGCCTAGAGCGACAGTCGCGTATTGCCAAACGCTATCGCACCCTAAAACAGGAGGAGCGCTTGATGCAGGCGCAATTGTTGGCGCTACGTTGGCAGGAGTTCGACCAGAAGGCGACGGCTCAAGATCAGCTGGTACGCGAGGCCGAGCTGGCGGTGCAAGAGCGCCTTGCCAAACAACGTAACATTGAAGCTGAGATTGAGAAGGGGCGACAACAGCACAGTGCAGCCAATGAGAGCTTTAATGAGGTGCAGGGGCGTTTCTACGCCATCGGTGCCGAAATCGCACGAACCGAGCAGAACCTGAAGGGTATCCGTGAAAAACGAGAGCTGTTGGAGTCTGACCTGCAGAAGGCAGAGCGCTCTTGGCACGAAACCAATGGGGTGATGAAGACCGACCAGCTACGCATTGTCGAGCTGGAGGAGTCACTGCAGAATGATGAGCCGGAGCTTGAACTGCTGCAACAGGAGGATGCCACCCTCTCTGCAGTCTGGGAGGAGGCCGAGCACTCCTGGCACAGTTGGCAAGCTGAGATGGAGCAGTTCAACCGCTCTGCCAGTGATCCCAAACGAGATGCTGAGATCGCCCGCTCCCGCATAGAGCAGATGGAGCGCCAGCAACTCAATAGCGAGCGTCAACGTCAGCGTCTCCAAGAGGAGCAGTCTCGACTGCCGATGGTAGATGAGGCTGAGATGCTGCTACAGCAGGAGTCGCTGGAGAGTGAGGAGATGCAGCTTGAACAGCAGCGCGAAGAGGGGGGGCGGCTGCGCCACGGCATCACCGAGCAGCGTGACCAGAACCGTCTGATCTCTGACCAGTTGAACACTCATCGCGGTGAACTGCAGCGGATGCGTGGACGACTCACCTCGCTAGAGGCACTGCAGCAGGATGCGCTGGGTCGAGATAAACGCGGCCTACAGAACTGGTTACGACAGGGTGGGGTGGCTGATGCGCCCCGTCTGGCAGAGTGCATCGAGGTGACATCTGGCTGGGAGCGCGCCCTAGAGACCGTGCTCGGAGATTATCTAGAGGCGGTCACTGTTGCTGAAGATAACGCCCTATTACAACAGGCCGATCAGCTCAAACGTGGTGAGGCCCGTTTTATCCAGCAGCAACCACTGTCGCTGGAGCAGCCGACACTGAGTGGAGCCACTGCACTGACCACACTGGTACAGTCTGATACCGCGATTGCGGCACGACTCTATGGCATCTACGGGGTAGAGACACTGCAGCAGGCACTGGAGCTGCGCAGTCAGCTACAACCGGGGATGTCGCTGCTCACCCGCGATGGGATCTGGATCGGTTCCGGCTGGTCGCAGGTGATCCGAGAGGATGACCGTGAAGAGGGTGTGCTGCAACGAGAGCAGACTATTCGTGATCTGAAGCAGCAGGTTATGGTTTTAGAGGAGACACTCGATAACCTAGAGTCTGAGCTGGAAGTAGGGCGTGAAACCTTCAAGAACCGAGAGCAGCAGCTAGAGAGCTTACAGCGTGGTATTGACCAACACGCCACCCAACTCTCTACCCATAAGGCAGAGCTGAGTGGAAAACTGGCACGTCAGGAGCAGGCCAACCAACGTAAATTCCGTATTGAAGAGGAGCTGCTTCAGGCTGAAGAGGCGATGCGACTGGCCGAAGAGGAGATCTTAGAGTCTCGTGCTCGTCTAGAGATCGCACTGCTGGCAATGGAGGAGAGTGAGGCGCAGCGCAGTGTGATGGAGTCAAAGCGAGGGCTATTGAGAGAGTCGATGGATCGTTCGCGAGATCAGGCGCGTGAAAAACGAGACCAGCTGCACCGTCTGACCGTACAGGTGGAGTCGGCTCGTACTCGACTGGAGTCTACTCGCAGTGGCCTGATTCGTATGGAAGAGCAGCTCGCCAACAGTGAAGAGCGCAAGCAGGAGTTGGCCGCCACCCTTGAGGAGTTGGAAGAGCCTCAACTGCTGTTGAAAGAGGAGCTGGAGGGGCACCTTGCCAAACAGATGCTGGTGGAGAATGAGCTGGCCGATGCTCGTCGTCACCTTGAAGAGATTGAACATCTGTTGCGTGAGCAGGATGGGCAGCGCATGGAGGCCGAAAAAGAGGTGCAGGAGCTGCGAGCCATCCACGAACAGAAGCTGCTGGAGGGGCAGGAGATTCAGGTACGCCGCCAGACCATCGATGAACAGCTACAAGAGAGTGGTCATCAGCGCGATACCCTATTAAGAGAGATGCCTGAGGGGGCAAGTGCCACTCAGTGGCAGCAAGATGTGGACGAAATGGCGCGTACCATCCAGAAGCTGGGGCCAATCAACCTCGCCGCAATTGAAGAGTATCAGACCGAATCTGAGCGTAAAGAGTACCTAGATCAGCAGTATGGGGATCTGATGGAGGCGTTAGATACTCTAGAGTCGGCCATCGCCAAAATTGATCGCGAAACCCGCAGCCGCTTCAAAGAGACCTTTGAGCAGATCAACGATGGCATCAAAAACAACTTCCCGAAACTGTTTGGTGGTGGGCGTGCCCATCTGGAGATGACCGGAGAGGATCTGCTCGATACCGGCATCACCATCATGGCACAGCCTCCGGGCAAGCGTAACAGCACCATCCATCTGCTCTCAGGAGGAGAGAAGGCGTTGACGGCGGTGGCGCTGGTCTTCTCCATCTTTGATCTCAATCCTGCCCCCTTCTGTATGCTGGATGAGGTGGATGCGCCGCTGGATGAGGCCAATGTGGGGCGTTTCTGTAATATGGTCAAACATATGTCAGAACGTGTACAGTTCATCTTTATCACCCATAATAAGGCTACAATGGAGATCTCAGACCAGCTCTCAGGTGTAACCATGCATGAGCCGGGTGTTTCACGAATCGTTGCGGTCGATATTGAAGAGGCCGCACAGATGGTAGCGAGTTAAGTGATGAGTTTTCTAGAGAAGATTAAGCAGACCTTTGCCAAACCAGCCTCTGAAGAGGAGAGTTCGGTCTCCCCCCATGATGGTCGCTATGACCAGCACGCCCCGATTGACTTTGGAGAGTGGGGGCAGGCAGAGGAGCCGCCATTGGGTCTGGAGATGGTGGCTGAGGATGAGCCTCAAATGCGCAGTGCCGATGGGGGGCGAGAGGCGGCAAATTCTAAATGTAGTGAGCCGGGTGCCGTGTTACCGATTGTGTTGACGGTGATGGCAGCTGAAGGGGACTACTTTGAGGGTAGTGACCTGCTGCGAGAGTTCAATGCCGCAGGGTTACATATTGGTAAAGATGGGCTATTCCACGCCTTTCCAGAGCATGGGGTTCGTGCGCCACTGTTCAGCATCAGCAACGTACTCAATCCGGGCCTGTTTGATGCGCAGAAAATTATGACGCTGCAGACCCGTGGAGTTGCACTGTTTGCGCAACTGCCAGCAGCCCACTCTGGAAAAGCCTGTTTCAGTGCACTGGTTGAGACAGCAAACCGTCTTGCAACCGGATTAGGTGGACAAATTATGGACAGTGAACGCCGTCTGTTGACCAACCACACCCTGCAACGGATGCAGGAGCAGGTGTTGGAGTTTGAGTACTGTCGTGAACTGGAGCGGCGTAAGGCAGGGCAGTCAGGCAGTTAATGACTCAAGATATGGCTGAAAACAGGGCGGAAGAGCATCCGCTTGTGCTACAGGCCACAGCACTTCGGCAGCAGCTCAACCACCACAACTACCGCTACTATACGCTGGATGATCCCGAGATCAGCGATGCCGCCTATGATCAACTGTTTGCCGAACTGCTAAAGTTAGAACAAGCCTCCCCAGAGCTGAAAACGGACGACTCTCCGACCCAGAGGGTCGGGGGAGAGATCCTTCCCGAATTCCAGAGCGTAACCCATGAACAGCCCATGACTTCTCTGGATAACGCCTTCGAGCGCAAACAGATGACAGAGTTTGAGCGCCGCATTGTAGAGCGTAGCGCGGTCAGCCCGGTGGAGTATGTGGTCGAGCCAAAACTTGATGGTCTGGCACTCAGCCTACTCTATGAAGATGGTGTTTTGGTACGTGGGGCAACCCGTGGTGATGGCACGCAGGGTGAGGATGTGACCGCCAATATTCGTACCATCTCCTCAATCCCACTGTGCCTGATAGGGGAGCAGATCCCACAGCGGCTTGAGGTACGGGGGGAGGTCTTTATCGCCAAGGCTGATTTTGAGCAGCTCAACCGACAGCAGAGTGCCAAGGGGGAGAAGCGCTTCGCCAATCCGCGCAATGCAGCAGCGGGTAGCCTACGCCAGCTTGACTCCAGCATCACCGCAAAACGTCCCCTCTCTTTTATCAGTTATGGGGTCGGTTTGATGCAGGGCGGGGCAAGCTATAGCCACTATAACCAATTGATGGAACAACTCGCACACTGGGGGGTTCCGATCTCACCAGAGCTGAAGGTGGTGAAAGGGGTTGCGGCATGTGAGGCGGTGTATCTGGATCTGCAACAGCGACGCTCAATACTGCGTTATGAGATTGATGGCGTAGTCTATAAAGTGAATGACTTTGCCCTGCAAGAGCTGCTGGGTTTTACAGCACGTGCACCTCGTTGGGCCATCGCTTGGAAATTTCCGGCAGAAGAGGCAACTACAACGCTATTGGCGATTGACCTGCAGGTGGGGCGCACCGGAGCGCTCACCCCAGTGGCTCGTCTCAAGTCTGTGGAGGTGGGTGGGGTGACCGTCTCCAACGCCACCCTGCATAATGAAGATGAAGTGCAACGCAAGGATGTGCGAGTGGGGGATACCGTGGTGGTGCGTCGTGCCGGAGATGTGATTCCCGAGGTGGTGCGGATGGTGCCAGAACAGCGTCCAGAAAATACTCAGATTTGGGTGATGCCTCAACAGTGTCCAGCTTGTGGTTCTAGTGCGGTGCGCGAATTGGATAAGGCAGTTGTGCGTTGTAGTGGTGGCCTCTTCTGCCCTGCGCAACGTAAAGAGGCGGTGTGGCACTTCGCCTCCCGCAAAGGGCTTGATATTGAAGGGTTGGGGCAGAAGCTGGTGGAGCAGCTGGTAGAGCGCGATCTGGTACAGACACCCGCCGACCTGTTTCTGCTAAAGCTGGAGCAGCTCTCCACACTGGAACGGATGGGGCCAAAATCAGCAACCAACCTAGTAGAGTCGTTGCAAAAAGGGCGAAGCACCACGTTACCTCGCTTCCTCTACGCGCTCGGTATTCCAGAGGTGGGAGAGGCTACAGCCCGCTCATTGGCCCACTTCTTTGGAGATCTTCCTCCATTGATGGAGGCGACCGCTGAACTGTTAGAGCAGGTGGATGACGTAGGAATGGTAGTTGCCCAAAATATTGTTACCTTCTTTCAGCAGTCACATAATCGCTCAGTGATTGTAGCGCTACAGCGTGCGGGAGTGCAGTGGCCAAAGATTGAACAACAAGGGGCAGTAACGCTACCATTGACAGGTTCAACCTACGTTGTTACGGGCACCCTGCAGCAGATGAAACGTGCAGAGGTCAAGGCGCAGTTGCAGGCACTGGGGGCTAAAGTGGCGGGGAGTGTCTCAACCAAGACCACTGCACTAATCTGTGGGGCAGACCCCGGCTCGAAGCGAGATAAGGCGCTCTCGCTAGGTGTTCCGGTGTTGGATGAGATGGATCTGCAGCAGCTGTTAGAGAGTGATTATTAATACAAATGTCAAAATATCTTAGCGCGGGAAGTGGTGTTGTCCTGATGTAATTGTGTTATCTTCTTCAGATCAAGCTCGGGGGGACGAGTTCAATTGAGAGGAGGAGCAAGCTATGGGGGTACTGGAGGAGTTCAGTAAAGAGAGGGGCACGTTTATCTACCATTTTCAACCGATCATATCGAGTGATCATGGTCGGATAGTCGATGTTGAAGCACTGGTTCGCTTTCAAGAGAAAGATGGAACGTTGGTACCGCCGGGGGCCTTTATTCCACAGATGGAGGCCGATGGCTCTATTGAAGGGTTTACCCGTGACCATTTCCCTCAGCTGGTGACAGCGATACAGCAGTTGCGTCAGTATGTGCCTACGTTGCGACTCTCTTTTAATCTGGCATCACAGAGCTTAAAGAAAAGCGACTGCTCCAATTTTTTGTTGGATGAACTCAAGCGCCAGGGGGTGCCTGCGGATGCCTTGCAGATGGAGATATTGGAAACGGGTGTTCTACAGCAAGATGAACGGGTAGAGGGGAATATTCGGAAGTTGGCCGATGCTGGGATGGCGGTGGCAATGGATGACTATGGGACAGGCTACTCCTCTATTGATACCCTCTCTCTGTGGCCCTTTAGCAGCATCAAACTAGACCGTAACCTGATCGGGCGTATGGCAGAGTCTCAGAAGGCGACCACCATTGTCGAGGCATCTATCCGTATGGCGCATCAGCTGGGGATCTCAGTGGTGGCCGAGGGGATTGAGACCGAAACCCAATACCGTTTCTTAACCAGCGCAGGGTGCGACAAATTGCAAGGGTTCTGGATTGCGCGCCCTATGCCGATTGATCAGTTGATCCACTTTATCGAAGAGAATCAATCTCACCTCTACCAAGGGCGACCTCCGATTGGGCTGATTATTCAGGCACAGATGGACCATCTGGAGTGGCGGAGGCAGCTGTTGCAGGAGCTACAGTCGATCCGTTTTGAGCGCAAAAGTGGAGAGCCTCGGGTCGCTCACCGTCTGCCGGAGCCAAATCACCGCCTCTGCCGTTTTGGGCGTTGGTACTACAGTGTGGATGAAGATTATATTAAATGGTCAGAGTTCAAGGCGTTACGCGAACCCCATCGAGAGTTTCACCAATCCGCTGATCAGCTATTGGATATGGTGAGGCGGGGAGATCGCAGTGATGATCTGGAGCAGCTGCTACTAGAGATGGATCGCAAAACCGCAGAGATGATTGAGCTGCTGCAACAGCTGGAAATTCGCTCCTTTATGGAGAGCATTACCCGAGAGCAGGATGAAGCATAAACTCAAAGACACCAATGTCACTCTACTGGTGGGGTTTAGCCTATTGCTGGCGTTAATGGTGACGCAAATGGTTGCCTCTACCTCCGAGATGCTCTCAATGCGTAACCAGCTGGATTACGTAGTAAATCAGAAATTGGTTAAGAGTCAGTTGGCGCAGGTGATGCTTGATGCTTCACGGGAGCGTGTGGTACTGCTGATGATGATGCAGTATGAGGATGACCCCTTTAAACGGGATGATCTGCAGCTGCGTTTTCAGAGGCATGCAGAGAAATTTATGTTGGCACGTGAGAAGCTCTATGCGATGGAGCTTACGGATCTAGAGAGGAAAAAATTGATGGAGTCGGTCACCTACGCAACGGTAAGTGCAGAGGCGATGAACCAAATATTGGAGACCGTCATGGAGGGGCAGGAGCTCACCATTGAGCAGCGAGAGGCAACGGCACACTTAATGCGTGAGCGGGTTATTCCAGCGCGTCTAAAGGTGGGCGAATTGATGATGGAGATGGGGTGGATTGCTGGAGAGGGGGGGGAGTTGCTTGTCGAAGAGGCAGAGCAGGGGTATCAACAGATCTGGAATCTGATGTGGATTCTGGGCGGGGCCATCTTTATAACCTCTCTGGGGATTATCTGGGTAGTTTATGGTCGAATCATGGACTCTTCATCAGAGTTGCATACTATCAATAGGGAGCTGGACCATGCTGCCAGCCACGATGAATTGACCGGACTCTACAATCGAAGGACTTTTTCTGATCTGCTGGATAAGGCGATCCATCGTACCGGTTTTTATCAAGAAAAATTGGCCATACTCTACCTTGATCTCGATGGTTTTAAGGCGGTCAATGACAACTATGGACACAACTCGGGGGATCTGGTGCTACAGTGGGTCTCCAAACACTTTCTGAAGCAGGTCAGGGATGATGATGTTGTAGCCCGTTTGGGGGGGGATGAGTTTGCCATTCTGCTCTCTCATATCCACTCAGAGGCGAGTGTAGATAATGTTGTAGAGCGCATCCTGAAAGGGTTATCGGTGCCCTTGCTGTTAGATCAGGGAGAGGCAATTCCGATCGGTGTAAGTATTGGTGTCGCCTTCTTTCCTTTGCATGGCAGGGATCAAGATACACTGTTATTACAGGCAGACCATGCGATGTATGCGGCAAAGAAGAGTGGGAGGCGGAGAGTTGCTTTTGCAACGGATCCCAAAGAGGGGTTGCCCCCCTAATGGTGCAGCGAGTAGATGGCTGCGACACTATTTGCCTCTCCCCGAAGCCAATTACTCTTCGTTATTACAAGGGCAGGTGTTTAGACCCAATAATGTGTAAGCGGGGCACCAAGAGAGTAGCCCAGTAATCAGTGGGATCGCGCCGATCCAGCCCCAGGCAGGCAGCATGCCGATCAGTGTGGGAACGATCAGTGCTGCACCAACCACGATTCGAAGAGTGCGGTCTATGCCGCCAATATTGTTTGACATCAGTATCTCCAGTGAAAAATGAAAGAGTGAGCTGGATCATACGTGCTGAATGTTTCCAGATCATTTCACTAGGATATTAGTTGAATGCTCTATTCGTAGGTACAGAGATAAGCGCTCTCTACCTCAACCTTGAGCTGAAATTTTTGGTTGGCTGCGACAATAAACTGCTCTCCTTGAGAAAAAGTCTGCCACTCATCGCTATCGGGTAGTTTTACAATCAAGGCGCCACTGACCACGCTCATGGTCTCTTTCTGACTGGTGCCAAACTCATACTCGCCGATGGCCATAACTCCAACGGTAGCAGGCAAGGTGGAGGTCTGGAATGCGATAGAGACAACATCTCCATCAAAATAGTGGTTGGTTTTTAGCATGGCTCTTAATTCTCAAATAATGTTGCTCTAGGGTGTCTCTATTTTACAAGCAGGGGGAGGGTTGAAGCTATAAATACCTTCGCAACGATGAGTAGTCTGTTTATGAGGTTATCGCTGGGGAGACCCTCCCCATTTCATCGATCAGTTGTTGAGTCAGGAGAGGGAGTTCGCTGTATGACTCTTTATGGATTGTGTCGCAGATCTGTTTTCCCAGCGTAGTTATCTTTGGGTAACCAAAAGTAGACCCACTCCCTTTTGAGGTGTGTGATGCAGCATAGACCTCATCCCACTGTTGGTCAGCCAGTGCACCGATCAATTGTTGGCGCAGGAGTGTGGTGCGCTCAATAAACAGAGCCATTAACTGAGGGTCAACCAGTATAGACTCCTCCTCTTTGGAGATGTTGTGGCTGGTGAGTGGCAGATATTTTTCCAGTGTATGTTTCAGCTCTGTTTGGATGATGGGCTTAGTGAGGAAGTCGTCGCCGCCAGCCTCAATAAATTGATCTCGGTGTGAGTCAGTTACATTGGCTGTGAGGGCCACAATTGGAGTGGTGTAACCCACTTGGCGCAGTAGCTCTGTGGCCTCAATGCCCCCCATGACAGGCATCTGTAAATCCATCAGGATCAGGTTGTAACGCGCCGCCAGTGCCAACTCTATCCCCTCCTGACCATTGTTGGCGAGTGTCACCTCAAGCCCCCAGATCTGCAGTATCCGTTCAATCAGCAGCTGCATCTCTGGGGTATTGTTACGTCCCATCCTACCCACTAGCCCCCAGCACCACTGATCCCATATACGCTCAGGACATGCTTAGCACCACCTCCTCGAAGAGATCGAGACAAAGGGAGTAAAAAGGCTGATCCTCCCTTATGATTATGTTTTGCAAACGATCAAAAAAGAGGTCAGCCTATGGAACCAATTATACGCCCAGTT
>Ga0209776_1001371_pt1 | contig 12820 bp, 11 predicted proteins | sample SaaInlLV_10m_DNA_3_FD_184670 | JGI IMG/M metagenome (GOLD analysis project Ga0209776, IMG submission 184670) | Marine microbial communities from expanding oxygen minimum zones in the Saanich Inlet - Saanich Inlet SI073_LV_165m_DNA (SPAdes) (version 2) | ecosystem: Environmental > Aquatic >...
TCTAAAGTTATCTTGACCCTAAATCATTATTATTTTCTTATAATGTTAATGCAGTATTTACAAAAATAGAAAAGTAACATAATGAGCCTATATAAAAATATAAAACAAATATATTGCAATTTAAAATATAAAAATAGTAAAGAAGAGCAAGAGTTTATAAATAATTATTTAAAAGAATTTAAAGATCGTTATGGAGATATTTTATTTGAAAAATCATTACACACTATTGATAAAACTCTACTAATTTATTCAAATCATAATACGACATATAGTATGAATTTAGAATCAATAATAGCCAAAAAAATTCAGCTTGTTTATGGATGGAGAGTTGTATTTTTATGTACTATTGAAACTATTAGTCTAGCAAAAAAAATATGTAATGATATTTATGGCTTTGATAATTTTATTTTAATTGAAGATTACATGCCATTCATTTCGATACCTGAACTGAGCGAATATTTAGATATGGTAGATAATGCAGTAGCATTAAGAGAGATTGAACATATTAAATATAATGATATTCCTATAGGGGTGCATTCTATTGCCAGCTATTCTACTACCATGCCAGATGCTACAATTATATTAAATGATAATAGTAGAAATAAAATAAAAAAAATTTTAAAAAAATCTATGAGATATGTCATAGCATCTAAACAAATTGTAGAGAAATACAAGCCTGATTTGGTAATAAGCATAGAAAAGGGCACTGTGGGAACTTGTGAGCTTTTCTATAGTGCTATAAACAATAATATTGATTACATACAATATTCTAGTTGCCATGAGCCGGACTCTGTAATGTTAAAAAGATATAACAAACAGAATAAAAGAATGCATCCATTTTCAGTATCTGATAAAAATTGGGATGGTATAAAATACAAAGAATATATGGCCCCTAAAGTAAGGGAATATTTTAAAAATGGATACAAAAAAGGAGATTGGTTTAAGTATAAGAACTTATCAGCAAATAAAAGGATAGTTGAAAAAGATGAATTAGTTAAAATCTTAAAACTAGATAAACGCAAGAAGAATGTGATCATATTTTCTCATATCTTAAATGATGCAAATTTCTTTTATGGAAAAGACATATTTGAAGGTGGATTTAGGGATTGGCTTGTTAAGACGGTAGAGGTAGCTAGTAAGAATGATAAGGTAAATTGGCTAATCAAACTCCATCCTGCTAATGTATTTAGAAGGGAGAATCAAGGCTACACAGGTGAATTTGGTGAAATAATTGCTATAAAAGAATATCTAGGAGAGGTGCCCAAAAATATCAAAATCATACCTGCTGATATAGATATAAATCCATATTCATTTTTTATGTTAGCTGATTATGGCATTACTGTAAGGGGAACGGTTGGAGCTGAATTGCCTTGCTTTGGTATTCCAGTTCTAACTGCTGGCTCTGGGAGGTATTCAAACAAAGGCTTTACGATAGACTCTGAAACAAAGGAAGAATATTTAAAAAAAGTACAAAATATAGATTTATTAAAAAAACTATCTAGTGAGCAAATAAATCTTGCTAATAAGCACGCTTACCTCTTTTTTAAATATAGACCGACTAAGTATGATGGCTTTATAAAGGATAATTATTCTGGCAAGAAAAGTGTAATTATTAAAAGAGATGTTGAAGTAGTTGATGACCATATTTGGGACAATGAATCACTTAAAAATATTGTATCGTTTTTTATTGAATCATCTGAAGATGATTATTTAAATGCTGACTAATATATGAATAAAATATACATAATAGCAGAGATAGGCAATACCCATGAGGGCAGCCTAGGTTTGGCAAAAAAGTTTATAAAAGTGGCATCTGAATGTGGCGTTGATGCTGTCAAAATGCAAACACATATGTTTGAAGCTGAAAGCTTGTTAAATGCACCAAACCCTACTTACTTTACTGATGAGACTAGAGGAGAATATTTTAAACGAACAGCCTTTAGTGTAAATGAATGGAAGGAGTTAAAAAGATATAGTGAGGAAAATTTAAAGATAGACTTTTTTAGCTCGCCTTTTTCATTCGAGGCTGTAGAAATGCTTGAAGAAGTGGGTGTTGATACTTATAAGATAGCATCTGGAGAGGTGAGTAATATACCACTCCTTAAAAAAATAGCACAAACAGGAAAAAAAGTATTACTTTCTAGTGGTATGAGTAGTTGGTCTGAACTTGATGAGGCGGTAGAGGTTTTACAATCAAATGGATGCAAAGATTTAACAGTGCTCCAATGTACTTCAGAGTATCCCTGTCCACCGGAACAGGCAGGCCTCAATGTACTTAATGAGTTAAAAGAAAAATACCAAAATATAGCTACAGGGTATAGTGATCACACTTTAGGCGTGGCCGTGCCATTGGCCGCTGTAATTATGGGGGCAACTGTAATAGAAAAGCACTTTACATTGTCAAGAGAGATGTACGGAAGCGATGCAATGAACTCCACTGAGCCGGAAGAGTTTAAACGACTTGTTGGTGAAATAAGACAAGTTGAAATAGCCATGTCTAATAATATTGATAAAGATGAAAAAGTAAAAACTCTTGGAGATATGAAAATGACATTTGAAAAGTCAATAGTTTCAGAATTTGCTATGGAAGGAAATATTAAAATAGAACTCAATATGTTGGCATATAAAAAACCAGGAGATGGAATACCCGCTAGAGAGTTCAAAAAAATAATTGGAAAAAAGTTAAGAATTAACGTTGGTAAAGATCATAAATTTAAATGGGAAGATTTTAAGGATTAGAGTTTAAAATTAAGTTCATAAAAAATCATGGAATAAATACTGGTTATGTTAGTAATTAAAATGCATTAGATTAAAGATTTTTTAGAAAAATAAAATACCCGTCCTAGGTGTCGGCTTGTAAAATTTATCTACTTTTTTTACTCAAAAATAATTAAAGTATAATGCCTCTATAAACTCTTAATTTCTATAAAAATAAATATGAAAAAAATATGTGTATTCATAGGGAGTCGTGCAAATTACAGCAGTATAAAATCAGCTATGATTGCAATAAAATCCCATCAAAAATTGGAACTCCAGTGTGTACTGGGCGCTTCCGCTATTTTGGATAGATTTGGAAAAGTTGAAGATCTAATAAGAAAAGATGGATTTAATCCTAATTTTACCTTTCATAACCTTGTAGAGGGTGAAAATCCTGCCACTATGGCAAAATCAACAGGATTGGGTCTTATGGATGCCTCCATGATATTTGACAACCTAAAGCCGGATATCCTTGTAGTTGTGGGGGATAGGTTTGAAATGATGTCCGTAACACTTGCAGCTGCTTATATGAATATAACCATTGCACACACTATGGGTGGCGAGGTTACTGGTACAATTGATGAGTCTATTCGTCATGCTATTACAAAATTTGCTCAGATACACTTTCCTGCAAATAATGATTCAAGGCGGAGAATTATAAGAATGGGAGAGAATCCTGAATTTGTTTTTAATGTTGGATGCCCTAGAACAGATTTGGTGGCACTTGAATTGAGAAATGACAGTTATAAAATTTTAAGTGATTTATTTAAAAATTTTGGCGGCGTTGGAAGGGGATTCGATTTAAGAGAGCCATATTTATTAGTCTCTCAACATTCGGTCACTACTGAATTTGGTAGCAATAGGTGGCAGATAGAGCAAACATTGAAAGCGCTAGAAAAGTTAGCCATGCCTGTGATAATGCTATGGCCAAATGCAGATGCAGGTGGCGATGATATATCTAAAGGGGTTAGAACTTTTAGAGAAAGAAAGAATCCTTTATGGTTGCATCTATTTAAAAATTTACCTACTCATATATATGTACACCTTATGAATACCACCTCATGCTTAATTGGAAATAGTAGTTCTGGCATAAGAGAGGGTGCTTTTATAGGAACTCCAGTTGTAAATATAGGTACAAGACAAAACAAAAGGCTTAAGGCTGAAAATGTTGAGCAAGTTGGGTATAAATCTCATGAGATATTGTTAGGAATTGAAAAACAATTAAATCATGGAAAATATGGTTCAAGTAATATATATGGAGATGGCAGGGCGGGTGCTCAAATAGCAGAAATACTTGTAACGGCAGAACCATCCATTCAAAAAACTATAACATACTAATGAAAGTATTGGGAATAATTCCGGCAAGAGGTGGAAGTAAAGGGATACCAAAAAAGAACATTAAGTTTTTAAATTGTAAACCTCTTATTGCTTATACAATCGAAGCAGCGTTGCAATCTAAACTAGACGGGGTGATAGTTTCTACTGATTGTAAAGAAATAGCGAGCATTTCGAGAAAATATGGTGCGGAAGTTGCAATCAGAGTAAGCGAACTAGCTCAAGATGATACCCCAACTTTAGATGCGCTTCAATATACCGTAAATAAGCTAGATGTAAAGTATGATGCTATTATGACCTTGCAACCAACATCACCACTAAGAGGTGTTAATCATATAAATGAAGCTATTGATATTTTTAAAAATGATGTGGATTCAGATAGTTTAGTAAGTGTAGTAAGGGTCCCTCATAATTTTATGCCTGAAAAATTGATGAATTTTACCGGTAAATATCTAACAGGCTCTCGCAAAATAAAAAGAAGACAGGAGGTTGAGAATATGTTTGCTAGAAATGGTGCAGCAATATACATAACTAAAATTGATAAATTGGATGAGTATATATTTGGCGGTAAAGTTATTCCGTATTTTATGAAAAAAATTGATAGTTTTGATATAGATGATATGGAAGATTGGGAAATAGTAGAGAGATTGATGCAATGTGTGGAGTAATTGGTTCAATAACCAATAGCAAGCTAACCTCTTCTTGTATAAATGAATTGCATAATATGCAAAAGCATCGTGGCCCAGATGGTACCGGAGAGTATGTTAATTTAACACCTTCTAAAAAGGTAGTGACATTGTTACACCAAAGGTTATCAATAATTGATTTAGATGATGGTAAGCAGCCGATGAGTGATTCGCTGGAAGACATCACCATTGTTTACAATGGAGAGATATTTAATCATTTAGAATTGAGGAAGGATTTATTAAGAAAAGGCTATGAGTTTTCAACAAATCATTCGGACACTGAAGTTTTAATAAACCTTTATAAGGAATATAAAGAGAAAATGCTAACTTACTTAAATGGTATGTTTGCTTTCGTAATATACGACAAAAATAATGATTTATTATTTGGTGCGAGGGACAGAGCGGGAATTAAGCCTTTATATTTTAGTAACCATAATAATGAATTTTATTTTTCTTCAGAACTAAAGACATTATTAAAATTTGGAATAAAAAGGGATATAGATTTACAGTCTTTATCAAACTACTTATCGTTTCAGTTTACGCCTGCACCTCGTACAATATTTAAGGGCATTTTAAAACTAGAAGCTGGGCATTGTTTTTTTTATGATATTAATAAAGCATTCTTTAAGACTCGAAAGTATTGGACATTAAGTTTTTTTGATAAAATAAAATCTGAAAAAGAATGGCAATATGACATATCTTCTCAACTTAAGGATTCTGTTAAGCTCTGGTCATTAAGCGATGTAGAGGTTGGCGTTTCTCTTTCTGGAGGCTTGGATTCATCTGCTATAGTGGCGCTTTACTCCAGTAATAATGATAGAAAAGTTAAAACCTTTTCATTGGGTTTTGAAGGTGATATAGCTAATCTTGACGAAAGAGGCCTTGCAAGGCTTGTATCTAAAAAATATAATACTGAGCACTTTGAGTTTGTTTTAACAGAGAAAAAATTATTAAATGAATTGGAAGGGATGGTATATCATTTAGATGAGCCCTATGCTGGCGGCTTACCATCTTGGTATATATATAAAATGATGAAAGGACAGGTAAAAGTTGCATTAACGGGCACTGGTGGCGATGAATTGTTTGGAAATTATAATAAGGCAGCGGTATACGAAGCATCAATTTTACAAAAGTTTAAGGTTTTTTACACTCAGGGTAGGGGTAATTATAAAAATGCATTTAAAAGTTTTATAAGGTACCCAAATGGGTTTTTTTATCATAAATATTTTCACGGTTTTGAAATACAAGAGGTGTTAAAAGAGAAAATTTTTATCAAGCCTGAAGAGTATTTAGAAAAAATTTTTGTTAAATCAAATCAAACGGATTATAGGAATATTGTTCCGTATGTAGATTTTAATATGCAACTTCCTGAAGAGTTTTTATCTGCTACTGATAGGTTTTCAATGGCTCATTCTATTGAAGCTAGGACTCCGTTCTTGGATCCAAAAATGATAGATTTAGTTATGAGCATCCCTCCAAAAATGAGGATGAAATTTAGTGATCCAAAATATTTATTAAGAAATTCTATTAAAGAATTATTGCCAAAGGAACTATTATCAACCCCAAAGAAAGGGTTTGTAGTTCCTCAAGCTAAGTGGATTAGAACAATTTTACGGGAGAAAATTGAATATTTATTGGGTGAACAGTATATTTCTAAACAGGGAATTTTTAATAAATCAATATATACAACTATCATTGTGCCTCACATGAATGGAACCAAAGATTATAATGGGAAAATTTGGACATTGTTTATGTTTCAGTTGTGGTATATGAAATTCATGGATTAATTGTGAAAATTGTTAATATTTCAACTTATGATATAAGCGGTGGAGCTGGAAGGGCTGCATATCGTATGCATAAGCAATTTCAATTGCAAGGCGTTGACAGTAAGATGTTAGTTTTAGATAAAACAATAGATGATACATCTGTAGTAGCAATTAATACAAATAAAATTGGTAAATTACAATCAAAAATATCACATAATATTGACAATATTCCTTTAGTATTTTATAAAAAACCAGAGACCACATGGTCAACAGGATGGTTTGGCTTTAATGTATTGCATTTAGATCTTATAAGGCAAGCTGATGTAATTATTTTATATTGGGTAAGTGGAGGGTTTTTAACGCCTAAAATGATTAAAAAAATATCATTGCTAAATAAGCCGATTATTTGGAGACTTTCGGACATGTGGCCTTTTACAGGAGGCTGCCATTATTCCTCTACTTGTTTTAAATACATTGATGGATGCGGCCACTGTCCACAATTGAAGAGTAATTCTAATTATGATGCATCATCTTGGCTTTATAATAAAAAAAATAACTTATGGAGAGATGTTGATATAACCATAGTATGTCCTAGCATGTGGATGGAAGAATGTGCAAAGAATAGTAAGATATTTTCTAATAAGAATGTAATAAGAATACCAACAGGTATCGATGTTAATATATTTAAAAAAATAGATAAAAAAATAGCGCGTCATATATTAAACCTTTCACAGGATAAGCGGTTAATTTTACTTGGTGCAATAAATATTGATGGAGATAAGAGGAAAGGCGGTATAGAGGCTTACAATGCATTAAAAGATTATATTTTTGAATATGGCGCATCTAATGTGGAATTGGTTGTTTTCGGAACTAGTAACAATATCTTTAAAGATTTGAGTGTAGATGTTAATATTATGGGAAGAGTTAGTGACGAATATACATTAGCCCTGTTATATTCAGCATCAGATGTATTTATTGCGCCGTCAAAAGAAGAAAATCTTGCAAATACGGTTTTAGAGGCGTTATCTTGTAATACGCCTGTAGTGGCTTTTAATGTTGGTGGAATGCCAGATGCTATTAATCATAGAATAAATGGTTATTTAGCACATCCTTATGATACTAAAGATATAGCTAAAGGAATTAAATGGTGCTTAGATTTAAATAAAAAAAACTCTTTATTGGATAAAAATTTTTTTTTAGAGGCGCAGGTTTCCAAATATATTAACCTTATTAATGCACTGCTTAATAAAAATTAATTTAACACCCCAACAAATTAAGACAACAAATTAAGATTTCTTATTTCGAACGAGTTAAGCTTAACCCAATAATTCGGAGTAAAAAATATGAGTAAAAAACGCACAACCTACAGTTTGTCAGACCACTACATCAAGGTAGTCAGTACACCAGTGAGGTGCATACTTAAAGACTTAAAAATCTAGATATTACTATATCCATGAATGGTAGGGGCAGGGCAACAGATAACATCTGCATTGAGCGCTTCTGGCGAAGCGCCAAATGTGAAAGAATCTATTTAAATGAATATCAAAATATCAGTGAGTTAACTACTGATGTGGATGACTATATTGATTTTTATAACCATTGTAGATTCCATCAAACTCTAGACTGCAAAAAAACCAATGAATGTGTACCAAGAAAGTATAAAATTGAACCAGAATAAGAAGAAGGCTTCTTAGGATGTTCTATATAAGAAATTTTAAAAAGTTGTCAGAGGTTTTAGGGTGATAAATAATTATGGTAAGTAGTAGCCCACTCGTTAGCATAATAACAGTTGTGTACAATGGCGAGAGCTATATAGATAGCACTATAAATAGCGTTCTCAATCAGTCTTATTCCAATATAGAGTATATCGTAATAGATGGCGCCTCATCTGACGGGACTATGGAAATTGTAAATAAGTATAAAGATCGTATTTCTCATATAATTTCTGAACCAGATGATGGTTTATATGAGGCAATGAATAAAGGAATACAGATTGCTTCTGGAAGTCTCGTGGGTATAATTAATTCAGATGATTATTACAGTCTTGATACGATTGAAATGGTTGTTAAAAAATATTGTACATACGGTGATAAGTATATTTTTCACGGAAATTTAGCTTTGTTAAATAACGATAGAAAGGTAGATAAAGTATTAAAAACCAATGTCAGCTCTTTATTTTTTATGAGATCCGGATGTACAATTGCCCATCCGACTGTTTTTATACCCAGATCGATGTATAAAAAATATGGTCACTTTGATACGAAATATAGCATTGCTAGTGATTATGATTTATTGTTAAGATTTCTGAGGGAAGATTCCGTAAAAGACATGTATATTGATAAGTGTATGGTATATTTTGGCGATGGAGGCTTGAGTTCTGATATTATGAAAGCGTCTTATGAATCGCACTTAGTGAGATTAAATAATAATTTTATTTTTTTTGAATCTTACGCGTATTTTTTTAAGTCATTCATTTTTTATCAGTTGTTGCACATATTTAGATCTTAATAATGATTTTCTAATTTCTCTCTTTAATTAAGTAAAATGTATTTTTATTGGCAGTTATAAACTATCTCTCAAGAGTAAAAGACGATATAGAAAAATTAATGCAGTTAGTTGAAGGTCACTAATAAAAATACTTTAAGAATTTTCGTTGCCTTAATAATCGTTGGAAATTCAAGGAAAAAAAACACTAGATTTTTAAAAAAATGAGTAGAAATAAAAACACAATCAGTATTGTTATTCCATCTTCTCATAATTTTGACGATGTCAAAAGATATATTCATGCAGTACTAGGTCAGACACATACCCCACTAGAAATTATTATTGATTCATGTGGCGATGATAAAAAGCAACTGCAAGATATGTGTAAAAATAAGGGTTAGCGCTTTGAATCTTGAGAAGAAATATCGATGAAATCTAATGTTACAGCTTTAATATTATGTGGTGGAAAAGGCGAAAGACTTAGGCCTTTAACCGATTCTACTCCAAAGCCGTTGGTTTGTATTAATAATAGACCTATTTTGAGTTATCTATTGGATCATATTAAGAGCTTTAAAATATCAGATATTGTGGTAGCAACGGGTTATTTATCAGATAAGATAGAGGATTTTTTTAAAAACTCATATACTGAACTAAATGTAGAGATTGTGAATTCTGGTGATGCAGATATTTTGGAAAGAATTAATGCTTGCTTGCCTCGTATTGAGGGAGATTTTATTGTATTTTATGGCGATACATTGGCAAATATTGATTTGCAAGCACTGCAAGATTTTCATTATAAGCACAATAAAAAGATAACAATGACCTTATGGCCTCTTAAAAGTGATTTTGGACTAGTGGAACTTGATGTGAACAATACTGTTAAGAGTTTTCAAGAAAAGCCAACGCTTGATAAGTGGATTAATATTGGAGGGTTTTATTATCAACAAGAGGCTACTAAGCTATTGAGTAAACATTCTAATTACGCAAATTTTTTGAGTCATGCTGGCTCAATAAGTGAGATTAAAGGATATAAACATGATGGTATCCATATTACGGTAAACACATTGCACGAACTAGAGAAGGCAAAAGAAAACATTCATATGTTTGAATAATTTAAAGGTTAAAAAAATGATAGATAGGAATAATTATTGGTTTGGAAAAAATGTATTGATTACCGGTATTAATGGATTTATTGGTGGCAACTTAGCCAAGAGTTTGGTTGAGAGGGGCGCGACAGTTTATGGAATTATCAGAAATATAAAAAGTGACAGTATTCTTTTTTACGAGGGGCTTAATGAGAAAGTAGTGCTCATTAATGGAGATATTACAGATAAAGATTTTATAGCAAGAATTATATCTGAAGCAATGATACAGTCGGTATTTCATCTTGCTGCACAGGTGGAAATTGGGGTTGGGCTGACTAATCCTTATTTGACTTTTGAAACAAATATAAAAGGTACGTACTCAATTCTTGAGGGGGCTAGGCAATGCCCAGACCATGTGGAATCAATTATTATGGCATCAACAGACAAGTCTTATGGTAGCTACCCTAAAGAAAGCATGCCTTATAAGGAAGATTACCCCTTAATTCCAAAATACCCATACGACGTATCAAAGGCATGTGCAGATATGATTTCGCAAAGTTATGCAACCGATGTATTTAATTTGCCAGTAATTGTAACAAGATTTTGTAATATTTTCGGCCCAGGGCAACTTAACTTTTCAGCAATTTTTCCTGACTCGATAAGATCTTGTTTGGGGTATAGTAAGTTTATTCCTCGTGGAGATGGGAGTCAGATTAGAGATTATATTTTTATTGATGATGTTGTTGAACTGTACTTAACAATGAGTGAAAAACTTGCTCAAAATCCCGATAAGTTCCGTGGTCATGTATACAATGCAGGTACTAATTCTCCAAAATCAGTTCATGAAGTATTGAAGACTGTTTACAATCTTACTGGTAAACAAAGTGATTTTCACAAGATCGAAGAGCTTATGAAAACTAAAAAAACAGTTGGTGAGATAGACTGCCAATATATGGATTTTGAAAAGGTAAATGAACATTTTAATTGGGCGCCATCACACTCATTTGAGAGCGGGGTAAGAAAAACTATTAAGTGGTACAATGCTTATCTAAGTAAAAAGTATGCCTCTTGAAGTTACAGTTATAGTTCCTTATTACAATGAAGCCAAAAGTATTAAGGAGACATTAAGCCTTGTTGCAAAACAATCTACTCCTGCTAAGGAGGTAATTTTTGTGAACTCCTCATCAACCGACGATTCATTTTTAGTTGTTAATGATTGGATTAAAGAAAATCAGGCTAGATTTGTAACAAAGTTTGTAAATATTGACAAATCAACTAAAAATCCTGGGTCATCTAAAAATATCGGCATCAAGCTGTCCAAAACCAAATGGGTTGCATTTATGGATTGCGGGCAGAAATTTAAGTTGGATTGGATTAAAGATCAGATTGATTTTATAACCTCCCACAATGTAGATATTTCTTTTGGGGTTGTGTATCTAGAAGGCATTAATTGGGTTGACCGTTGTTCGATTGCACAAACCTATGGCTATAAACGTATTAGGTCTTGCGTTCCAGGCACATTGCTCAATAAGAAAGTCTTTGATACAACTGGCCTATTTTTAGAGGATAGAAGGTCGGGATATGACATGATATGGCAATCAGAAGTTAGAAAAAAAATAAAAAAATATGATGTAAATACTAAGTCAAAGATTAAATACAAAGGAATTAACTTTTCTAAAACTTTGTGGGGTCTTTACAAAAAATCTGTATTGTATTCTCGTACTGTATTAGGCCTTAAAGGGTATAGTACCCCATATTATTATATTTTATTTTTAATACTTCTTATTTGGATATTTTTTTCTTTAACTAAATTATTAATACCTATACTTATAAGCTACATAGTTTTTCGAATTTATCTTCTGCCTATTTACAAATCTAAAGCCATAACCATCTATAAAGAGTATCCTGTTGCGTCAATTTTTGGACTTCCAGTAACCTCTGTTATTATTGATATAGGCAAGTTGACTGGGTATTTTTTTGGGATATATGACTACTTAATTAAAAAAATATTTAGATAGCCTATCTTTGACTCACGACATTGCGGCTTTCAAAAAAAGTAGATTCACTAAACTATGTTTTATTTTAAACTCTATTATCAGGCTAGTGGCATAGAATCTGATTAGTGTAATGCCAAAACCAAGATGGTAAATTTGTGATAAATGGATATAAGTATGCTTAATTTTCTTCTTGACTCTAAAACATTGAATTTATATATTTTATGTGTGGATTAGCGGGATTTCTTTGGAAAGATTCATGTGATTTAGTTGATATGCAAGATCAACTAAAATCAATGACTGATTCGGTTGTGCATCGTGGCCCTAATGATGAAGGATTTTGGATTGATGAAAGGTCTAAAGTCGCCATTGGTCATCGTCGTCTGTCTGTACTTGATTTATCTTCTGCGGGCCACCAGCCGATGCATTCAACTTCTGGTCAGTATATTGTTGCCTTTAATGGGGAGATATATAATCATTTAGAGCTTAGAATGCGACTTGACACTGAGTCAGGGAATCTAGTTGAGTGGAACGGGCACTCTGATACTGAAACATTATTGTTGTGTTTTGAAGAATGGGGTGTGGATAAAACATTACAAGAAATAAATGGAATGTTTGCCATCGCACTATACGATACTCAGAATAACTCACTTTACCTGATAAGAGATAGGATGGGTGAGAAGCCATTGTATTATGGCTGGAATAACGATTCT
>Ga0209776_1001378_pt1 | contig 12772 bp, 12 predicted proteins | sample SaaInlLV_10m_DNA_3_FD_184670 | JGI IMG/M metagenome (GOLD analysis project Ga0209776, IMG submission 184670) | Marine microbial communities from expanding oxygen minimum zones in the Saanich Inlet - Saanich Inlet SI073_LV_165m_DNA (SPAdes) (version 2) | ecosystem: Environmental > Aquatic >...
GAAGCATTTAGGCATTCTATAACTAAAATGTCACATTTACATTTTGTTTCCACTAAGAAGTATAAAGAACGAGTTATTCAACTTGGAGAGCAGCCCGATAGAGTTTTTGATGTAGGTGCCTTTGGAATTGATAATATAAGAAATTTACAGCTACTTACCAAAGATGATTTGGAAAAATCTCTTGATTTTAAATTTGGACAAAGAAATTTGTTAATTACTTTTCATCCAGTTACTCTTGAAAATTCAACTTCAAAACAACAATTTTCGAATCTGTTGAGTGTATTAGAAAAACTTAAAAATACTCATTTAATCTTTACTCAGGCTAATGCTGATACTGATGGAAGAATTATCAATCAAATGATTATTAAATACGTTAGTTCAAACTCTAATAAAGCAGTTTTTTATAAATCATTGGGGCAATTACGATATCTTTCTACTCTGCAATATATGGATGGTGTTGTCGGAAACTCATCAAGTGGTTTAGTTGAAGCCCCAAGTTTTAAGATTGGCACGATAAATATTGGTGACCGTCAACTGGGGAGAGTTAAGTCAGAGAGTGTAATTGATTGTGATTCAAGTATAAAAGGAATTCAAGGGGCATTTAATACACTTTTCGGTGAGGAATTTAAAAAACTTGTCTCTAATGTAGAAAATCCTTACGATAAGGGTAAAGTAGCTGATAAGATTTCTAGAGTCATTCAAACACATTCATTAGACAATATTTTAAAAAAGAAATTTTATGATATAGAGACTTTAATGTGAAGGACGTTTTTATTATAGCTGAGGCCGGGGTAAATCATAATGGCGATTATAAATTAGCTTTTGCGTTGATAGATGCCGCTGTATTGGCTGGAGCTGATGCAATAAAATTTCAGACATTTCTAGCAGAAAATGTTGTAACAAAGAAAGCAAAGAAAGCAGCTTATCAAGAGTTAACTACATCTCCTTCAGAAAGTCAGTTTGACATGATTAAGAAACTAGAACTTCCATATGAATGGCACTTTGATTTATTGAAATATTGTAAAAAGAAAGGTATTGAATTTCTCTCTACTGCATTTGACCTAGATAGTTTAAATTTCTTAGTAAATGATATCAAAATAAAGACACTAAAAATTGCATCTGGTGAGATTACTAATGGCCCATTTTTACTTGCATGTGCTCAAAAGCAATGCAACCTAATTGTTTCTACAGGAATGGCCACTCTGGGAGAAATAGAAAAAGCACTCAGTATAATTGCCTTTGGTTTCCTTAATGAGACAAGTTCTTTAACTCCACATTCTACATTGGAGTTTCAGAAAGCATATTGTTCATCAAGAGGGAAACAATTGTTGAAAGAGAGAGTTACATTATTACATTGTACAACTGAGTACCCAACACCACCAAGTAATGTTAATCTTGGAGCTATGAAAAGTATACATAGCGCTTTTGGAATAGACGTTGGATATTCAGATCATAGTAAGGGGATTACTGTACCAATAGTTGCAACAACGCTGGGTGCAACAATAATTGAGAAGCATTTTACGATTGATAGAAGTCTTCCTGGGCCTGATCATAAGGCGTCATTAGAGCCAGATGAACTTAAAGACATGATCAAAGGGGTTCGTATGGTGAAGGAGATTATGGGCGATGGCTTAAAGATACCAATGCCTTCAGAAGTAGAAAATAAGAGTGTTGCCAGGAAGAGTTTAATTGCCGCAACCGATATTTCTATAGGTGACACTTTTACTAGTGAAAATCTTACTGCTAAACGACCAGGAACTGGAATCAGTCCGATGTTATATTGGAATTATTTAGGTAAAAAATCTAAAAAAAATTATGAACTTAATGATCTAATAGACGATGAGAGGTAATCTATGCTAAGCAGATTTCAAAATATAACTAAAGAAAATATCCCAAAGATCGATTACCATATGCACACAGTGTGGACTGATGGTGAAAATACATCTTTAGAGATGTATAACAGGGCAATTCAAGAAGGATTAAATTCTATATTATTTAGTGAACATGCTAGAAAGACAAGTGCTGATTGGTTTTTAAAATTTTCTGATGAAATCAGATCTCTACCAAAATCATCATGTCAGGCGTTAGTAGGTGTAGAGACAAAAGTTGTTGATTTTGATGGAGCTATAGATTCTGTTGATCAAATTTTGGAAGTGTGTGATCTAGTCATGGCAAGTGTTCATCGATTTCCAGGTGAAAAGGATATGAAAAAAATGTGTTCTGATATTGACAAAAAAGAAGCGTTAAAGATTGAACTTGATCTTTCATTAGCAGTGTTGGAAAATAAGAGGGTTAATATATTGGGGCATCCTTTTGGCATGTCAATTCGACGATTTAACATACAACCAACAGAAGATGATTTTAAACAAATCATAAAAAAAGCAGCTGAAACTGGCATTGCCATTGAAGTTAATTCACATTATCATGACAATTCTTGGGAAATAATTAACTGGTGTAAAGAATTTGGCGCCCTAATTTCATTGGGTTCAAACGCACATAATGTTAATAAAGTTGGCCATATTAATCGTATTCTCAAAGGTGAGGAGTTTGTATGAAGCCAGTTAGGGTTTTGGTGACTGGTGCTGGTAGCGGTGTCGGTCAGGGGATAATAAAATCTTTAAGAATTTGTAATTACCCTGTAACGATAATCAGTGCAGATATATCGCCTTTTAATTCAGCACTTTATAGGGCAGATGAAGCCTTGATCATTCCAAAAGTTGAGGACTTAAATGCGTTAACTTCAATAATCAAAATAATTAATGCAAATAATATCAATGTTGTGATGGTTGGTTCAGAATTTGATTTAATGTTCTTTTCTAAAAATAAAGAACATATCTACTCTAAGACAGGAGCAATAACAATAGTTTCTCCATCAGAGACAGTTGCGATTGCCGATGATAAATGGCTAACTGCAAAATTTTTACAAGATAATTGTCTACCACATGCAGAGTCTTTTATTTCGGATACTCTTGATGAAGTTATTGATAAGGCTGTAGCGTGGGGATTTCCTATTATAGTTAAAGCTAGAAATGGTACATCATCTCGAAATGTATTTATTGTGGAAAACATTGATGAACTTGTAAAAATTTGGCCTAATACTCCATGTCCAATACTCCAGAAACTAATTGATATACCGTCAACAGAATTAAACAATGAGTACACATGCAGTATATTTAAAACATTAGAAGGAACGATTCTTGGTCCATTTCATGCTCGTCGAACATTGCGTGGCGGAACATCTTGGCATATTGAAGTTGATTTGTTTCCTGAGATAGGCTCTTTATTAACAGATATTGGAAAAGTCTTGGAATTTCAAGGGTCATTAAATGTTCAGTTAATGGTAAGTGAATCTGGACCGATACCGTTCGAAATAAATGCAAGGTTTTCTGGAACTACAGCAGTACGCTCTCACTTTGGATTTAATGAACCCGCCTTAGCGTTACAATCATATTATTATAAAGAAGAGCCAAAACAGCCAATTATAGGTAAAGGGGTTGCATTTCGTTATCATGAAGAAGTTTTTATTGACGATGAAAATGTAAGTGGTTTGGTGCCAAACATCACTAAAGGCATTGTAAGAGAATGGTTTTAAAGACTGTGGCAGTAACTGGGGCACTTGGCATGCTCGGTCAGCATATAATGTCTGAACTTTTGCTAGCTGGGTTTAATGTGGTTTCTGTTTCTAGATCTTCTAAAAATAATGAAAGTCATGGAAGTTGGGATTTATTGCATTGGAAATCTGATGAAGAATTTGATAGACTATTATCATCTGTAGATGTTGTAATTCATGCTGGTGCAGCCGTTCCTGGCGTACACAAACCGTATAGTGACGATGAATTATTTTATACAAATGTTGGAGCATCCTTAAATATCGCTCGATGGTGTAGAAAACGTAGCATTCCTTTTATTTATATTTCAGGTGCAATTGTATATGATGACCCCCATAATAAAGGTATTAAAGAGGACTCTAAAAAAGGATTTAATGATTTTGGTGGATTTTATGGGCAAAGTAAACTATTTGCAGAAGATCTCTTAAATAGAGAAAAAGATGCAGGTTTGAGTTTGTCGATTGTTCGCCCTTCCTCTATCTATGGATATGGACTCAGTGCAGAAAAATTAGTCTGTATATTTTTAGATAAGGCTTCAAATGGCCATACAATTGAAATAGAGCGACCAATTGAAGATTGTATTAACTTTATTCATGCTGCTGATGTTTCGAATGCAATTGTTAAAATTATTCAAAAAAAAGAATGGGATACGTTCAACATATCATCCGGTAAGTGTGTGTCTATAATTGATCTTGCAAAGACATGTATTTCCGTAGTTGGCAATGGAAAGGTTATAGTTTCACAAAAACACCAAACAAGAGAATTTTTAGCTCGTTATGCTTTGAATAATAAACTTTCAATAAAAAAATTAGGATGGCATCCACAAGTTAACCTTTTCAGAGGAGTTCGTTCAATATTTGAAAAAAAAGTAATTCATGCTGAGGATATTAGCTCCAATCATTAGATTTCAAATTGAAATATTTGGTTATATAAGAAATAATATTTTCAATATAAAAAAAAGACAAAATTATGTGTAATTGGAAACAAATACTACTCAAGCCTGATAATACGTTAGAGGAAGCAATAAAAACTCTACATGAGGGGGGTTGTCGAATTACACTTATTATTGATGATGATGGGAAATTACTTGGGACATTAACGGATGGTGATGTTCGTCGCGCCCTGATAAAGCATATTTCAATGGATGATTTAGTGGTGGAAGTAATGAATAATAAGCCAGAAACAGCATTAAAGTCAGATCAACGTAGACAAATATTGTCAATGATGAGGAAAAAAAAATTTCTGCATATGCCAATTGTAAATGAGCAAGGCGTACTAGTTGGGCTTGAGACGCTCCAACATTTGATTAAAAATATATCGTATGATAATCCTGTACTCCTTATGGCGGGTGGTTTTGGCACAAGACTACTTCCCTTGACAAAAGAAACACCCAAGCCGCTACTAAAAGTTGGCAAGCTACCAATTCTTGAAACTATTATCACCCAGTTTATTGATGCCGGATTTCATAATTTTTACATATCAACACATTACAAAGCTGAGATGGTTCGGAAGCATTTTGGAGATGGCTCTGCTTGGGGCGTTAGTATTCAATATATACACGAAACTAAACCAATGGGTACTGCTGGCTCACTGGGGCTACTACCAAGAGATATACAAGATCTCCCAATCTTGGTAATGAATGGGGATTTGTTGACTAAGGTAAATTTTGAGCATTTGTTGGAATTTCATAAAGAACAAGGAGGTGTTGCAACAATGTGTGTTCGTGAGTATGATTTTCAGGTGCCATATGGAGTTATTGAGTCAAAAGAATGTCGTATAACCAGTATTGTTGAGAAGCCAGTGCATCAATTTTTTGTGAATGCAGGAATCTATGTACTGAACCCTGCACTTGTCAAATCTGTGGATGGAAAAACATACCTTGATATGCCAAGTCTTTTAGAGAGTAGAATCGAGAATGGTGAACAGGTCGATACATTCCCATTACATGAATATTGGATTGATATTGGGCATTTGGAAGAGTTTGAGCGAGCTAATAGAGAAGTAGTAAACATAATCAAAGAAAGTGAGAGTACATAGTTTGATTGAAAGAGTGTTAATTGTTGGTCTGGGGAGTATTGGGAAGCGACATGTACGAATTGTAAGAGAATTATTTCCTAAAATCAACATCACAGTGTTGAGACACAATCAGTGCGATGAAAATAATACGGGAGTGGATAGTTGCGTAACTACTATTGAAGATGCTATAGATAGAAAGCCACAGGTAGCTATTATTGCAAATCCAGCCACAATGCATCTTGAAGTTGCTATGCAATTGGCTAAAAATAATATTCATTTATTAATTGAAAAGCCAATTGCAATTTCTTCTCAAGGGGTTCAAGAGTTAATTAATCTATGTGAACAAAAGCAACTTGTATTAATGACAGCATATAATTTGAGATTTATGCCATCATTAATGGAGCTTCAAAAACAACTTCAAAAGAATAAAATAGGAAGAATTTTTTCTATAAAGTCAGAAGTTGGTCAAAATCTTCCTAGTTGGAGGCCTGATCAAGATTATAGAAAAAGTGTATCTGCTCAGAAAAAATTAGGCGGAGGTGTCTTGAGTGAATTAAGCCATGAAATTGATTATATTTCATGGATTTTTGGTCCGATAGAGTGGGTAAAATCTCATATTTCTAAAGTAAGTAATCTTGAGGTAGATGTGGAGGATAATGCCAATATTATTCTTGGGTTTGGTGGAAAATTAGACAAAGAATTTTCAGCAACACTAAATATGGATTTTATTAGGCAAGATATAACTAGGATGTGTACAGTTATTGGGGATCTTGGAACTTTGCGCTGGAATGGGGTCCTGGGTACCCTGCATTTATATACAGAAGAAACTCACAAGTGGAAATTACTTTTTTCTTCACTGACAGAAAGGGATTACACGTATAAAGAAGAATTTAAGCACTTTATATCTAGTATAGAATCTAAAAAAACTACATTGATTTCTGGTACAGATGGATTGAATGTAATTCTTGCTATAGAGGCAATTCATCGGTCTAATAGTACAGGTAAAATTGCCTATATTTAATTGATATTTAAGGTAAAAATTTGAATTATATTGCTCTTATTTGTGCACGAGCTGGCTCCAAAGGGTTGCCAGGTAAAAACATCAAGATTTTGAATGGTATCCCTCTGATAGGCTGGTCTATCAAGGTCGCAAAAGAAGTTGAAAAGATTTCTCGAGTAATTGTATCTACAGATTCAGAAGAGATTGCAAGAATTGCATTAGAGTATGGTGCTGAAGTACCATTTATGCGACCTAAAGAATTGGCTCAAGATGATAGTTCTGAGTGGCGGGTGTGGCAGCATACAATTATGCATCTTAATGATCAGAAATATCCAATAGATGGTTTGATAATAGTGCCCACTACCGCACCTTTGAGAAGTAAAGAAGATATTAATAATTGTATTAAGGAATTCGAAAATGGCAATGTTGATACGGTCATTACGGTAAGCGATTCTCATCGAAGTCCATATTTTAATATGATTAAAAACAATAAGAACGGCTATTCATCTTTAGTAATACACCCAGAGAAAAAAATAACACGCCGTCAGGATGTTCCTAAAGTCTATGATGTGACAACAGTAGCTTATGTTGTCAGTCCAAATTTTATATTGCAGAATAATAGTATTTTTGATGGAAGGGTGCGTAGTGTGTATATACCGCCTGAGAGAGCGTTAGATATTGATACAATGCTAGATTTTAGAATTGCTGAGTGTTTAATTAATAATAGAGAGGGCTTAGTCAAATGAAAAGTATTTCAGATCTAATGAGCTTGGAAGGTAATCGAGCTCTAATAACTGGTGCAGCGGGAGGCTTAGGTCAGGAGATGGCATTAACGATTGCTGAACTTGGAGGTAATTTGTTGTTGGTAGATCGACCAGGTACTGATTATTCAATAATTAAACAAAAAATTCTAGACAATTGGAACGTTCAGATAGATTTCATGGATTGTGACTTGGAAAATGAGGTTGAAAGAAACAAGCTTATTGAGAATGTAAGTAAAGGTGGATATGGATTAGATGTACTTATCAATAATGCAGCTTTTGTCGGAGACTCTAGTCTTGAAGGTTGGGTTACCGATTTTGAGCATCAAAGTATAGAAACTTGGAGGCGTGCTATAGAAGTTAATCTTACATCTGTATTTCATTTATCTCAGGGTTTTTTTCCATTATTAAAAAAAAGTCAAGTTTCTTCAATTATAAATATCGCTTCTATTTATGCCGTTAATGGGCCAGACTATTCCCTGTATAATGGCACAGACATGGGCAATCCTGCTGCGTATGCGGCTTCTAAAGGTGGCCTGGTTCAACTAACACGCTGGTTAGCAACGACTTTAGCGCCTGATATCAGGGTTAATGCCATATCTCCCGGTGGTGTTATTAGAAGCCAACCAAGGGATTTTATTGAAAGATATAATTCTAGAACACCTTTGGGAAGAATGGCCACGGAAGAAGATTTTAAAGGCGCTATAGCGTTTTTAGCAAGTAATCTCTCAAGTTACATGACTGGGCAAAATTTGTTGATAGATGGAGGATGGACAACTTGGTGATAATAAAATAATCTCTATTTTATTTAAAAAACAAGTAATCAGGTAAATACTATCAATTGGTTAGTTGTAAATAGAATTGTTTGATTTTTTATGATTGTGCGTTGCGCTCTTGCACAATTTTACTAGTAAAAAATTTATAGAATAAAAAACATGCATAATTAGATTTTCTTAAGATATGAATAATTTGTTTAAAATGCCACTAAAGGTTGTGTTTATTGTTGGCGCTTGCCGTTCTGGTAAGACAAGTATTGGCCAATTAGTATCAACATCAGAAAATACTGAATTTGTAGATGAGCCACTATTATTGGTTTCATTACCTATATTGTCTAAAATTGGAAAAATAGAAAGGAAAGAGGCTATTTCTTTGTTTCGATTATATCTTGAAGAGTTGGTATTTGATATTATCCTAATGAGAAGGAGTAATTTTAGGCCGTATGACAATAGTACTGTTTGGAAAAATACAAATACAGCAGAAATGCTTAAACGTATTTCATTAAAAAGAAGAGTAGATGCGTATAATTATGTTTGTGATAATAAAGGGTTTACAGTAGTTATCTCATTACCAGATAATATTGAAAATTTTAATTTTATTAAGGAAGCGCATCCAGATTCGAAAATAATAGAGGTAATGCGAGATGGTGTTAATGTAGCAGAATTGATAAGAGAAAAGAAATGGTTTTCTGATTCTAATCTTATCTCTCCATTTAATGCTACAATCACCAGAAAATTCATAAATAAAAATAATACATATCAGTTACCATGGTGGATAGAAAGTGGTGATGAAAGTTTATTTTTAAGTTTGAGTGAATATGAAAGATGCTTATATTATTGGTGCCAAATTAATAAAATCGCCCATCCTTCCCAAGAGTTACCAGATAAGATTTTTGTAAAATTTGAAGAACTTATTGATGAAACTTCGAAAGTAAGACGTAGTATGTTTAATTTCTTAGGGGCTGAAGAAACAAATTTTACAAGTATGATTGAATCAGAGATATCAGAGTTTAAAGAAATTTCAAGCGTTGATGATTATAATGGAAAAACTAAAGAATTATTGCGCATAAAATACACAGAAATAATGAGGAAAAATTATGGATAATACCGTAGTAAAAAAATATTTTATTAAGAATGCGGCTGAATGGGTTGATTATGGCCATACCAAAGATGGGAACAACTATCCAGTTGGAAAACATCGAAATCGTATTGTTAAAAAAATTATTGAAAGAAATAAGCACACAAATTCTATTTTAGACATAGGTTGTGGTGGCGGTAATTTATGTGTAGATCTTGCAAAAGAAGGGTATAAGGTTAAAGGTGTAGATGAATCTAGTGAAATGATAAAAATCGCTAAAAGATCAGTAGAAAAATTAAATTTTAATTATGATATTTCGTTTGACAAGTTGTCATTGCAGAATATACGCGATGACAAGGCAGAGTATGATGTTATTACTTCAATGGGAGTAATTGGTTATTTGGATAATGACGATATATTGTTTGATATAGCAAGTCGTAAGTTGTATAAAGGCGGGAAGTTTATTGTTTCATGTCGAAACAGGTTGTTTAATTTGTTCCCTGGGAGTAAATATTTAAAAAAAGAGATAGATGAAGGCGGCGTTATTGAATTATTGAATGAAATCAATAACCTTGATAATAGTAATATGCCCATGGGTGAGACAAGTGATTTTATAAAATCCATTAAAGGAATTGAAGCGGACAATAATTTAAAATTTGAAAAGAATAATTTTATTGAAAATGGACCATCTAAAGGTCTATTAGACGAATCATTTTTATCAGAAATAAGACAGCACACTCCGAGCAGTCTAGATATTTCTGCAGATAAATTTGGGTTTAGCAGGGATGCTGTATTTGGGGTGCATCCTCACCTATTACCAACCACTTTAAACAATAAACTTCCTCCAGGTTTGTACAACCAATTAGCATCATCATTGGAATCCTGGGAGGAGAATCCTATTAGTCTCATATGGAGCTCAGTTTTTATCAGTGTCTATACAAAAAATGGGTCTTAACTAGTTAAGCGACTCTTTAAATATTGGGAGTAATTCCAATAATTATGTGAGATATTCGACGGGATAAAACAAAATCAATTATTTCCAATAAATAATATATAGAATGTTTCATGATGCTATAGCGTTTCAGTTATTTGTAAAATTAACTAATAAATTAAAAACTAACATTGCGTCTAGATCAGACTCGGTAATGGGTTATTCTAAATCCATTATTGAAAGTAGATTGTTGCAAGAGTTTAGTGTTCTTGAGATGGTTAATTTTAAATCTTGTGCGGGGAAACACTATAAAGATAGCAAGAATAAAGATAATCTTAATATAGGTTGCATCAAGTCTAGTCGTTTTATATATAGCACTACTACTGGAGAATTATCTATAACAAATAGCTATCTTATTAAAAAAATAATGCGCTTTATAATTCATTGGCATTCAATAGTCTTTATATGTGTTAGGGCTATACTTTCAGGTTCGAAGTTGAATAAAGCTTTTACGTTGGTTTATGGAGTTAGGGTGGAAGATGGGATGTATTCAGAGTTTGATGATTTCTGTAAATATGGTTCAGTATCACCGTTAAGAGAAAGCGAACACTTAATTGTAGAGAGTTTTACTAAAACAGACTTTAATTATAATGATAACACTGACTATTGTCATAATCCGCTACATGCGTTAATTTTAAAAAACAAACTTTCATTTTCAGATTTTATTTCTTTTTTATTATTGCATATTAAGTATGCAATTTTATATTTTAAGTCCGTTTCTAAATACCCATTAATAGTAATTTTAGAGGATGATTTTTTGTATCAAGCAATAGCAATTTCCTTAAATAAGAAACACTTGATTAAAGATATAATAATAACAAACTCCAATATGAGTAGACAGTTATTATGGATGTCAAATTTACCGAATAAAACTCACACCCTTCATATGGTGTGGTATTCTCAAAATGCACCGTTTGCATTTACATATAAAGCGGATAACATTGTAATCGATGAAATTGGATATAGAAATATTAGGGTTGATGAAACGTGGGTCTGGACTAAATATTTTGCGAATCACTTGAAGAATTTAGGTACTCCTGGAATATTCCATGATATTGGCCCAATTCTTTGGTACTTGCCACCAAAAAATGTACCAATAAAGAATAACAACTGTATTAATATTATGGTTTTTGATGTAGTGCCAAAAAAACGTGAAATTTTAGATTTGATTGGATATGCTGATTTTTATGGATACAATTCTTTTGAAAATATGTCTAAATTTATTTTAGATATAATCAAAGTTTCTAACACTTTAGAGAAGGCGGTTGGAGTTGAGTTTAAAGTGATGCTGAAAAACAAAAGAGGTAGGGGAGAATACGATAATCTCAGATATGTAGATTTTATTGATAATCTCGTTAATAAAGGTGAGTTAATTTTATTAGAGCATACTGAGAATGTATATTCTATAATCTCTCAGAGTGATGTTGTTGTGGGATCACCATATACTTCTCCCCTGTATGTTGCAAGTCAGATTGGCGTTCCATCTATATTTTTTGATACAACTGAGAAGCTCATCCCTGTTTATGAAGAGGCTGACAATATTATGTTTTCATCTGGTAAGGAAAGCCTTTTTAAAGATGTAAAAAAATTGTTAAATATCAAGAGCGGTTAATTAAAATGATTTTGGGAAAAGGAATGATTGCTACTGCATTCTACAAGTATAGTGATGCCGATAATGTGATAATTTTTTCATCAGGTGTTTCCAATTCTAATGAAGTATCTAGAAACGCTTTTAATAGAGAGGAGAATTTGTTTCTCGATACAATAGGCAAATATCCGAATGCATTATTTATATATTTTAGTAGTTGTGGGACTAAAGATGGTAATAATGAGGATAGTAAATATTATTCTCATAAGAGCTTTATGGAGAAGCTTATAATGAAAAATTGCACTAAATATATTATTTTCAATTTATTTCAAGTTGTTGGTTTTTCTGGCAATAGTAATACAATAGTAAATTTTTTGTTAAATAGTATAAGGCAGAATATAAAATTTAATTTATATGAAAATGCATGTAGAAATATTATAGATGTTAAAGATTTATCAACTATAGCCTCACATTTTATAGATAATTTTTCAAAAAATATAAGTATAAATATAGGATCTAGTCGGTACACATCTGTTATAGAATTAGTCAATATTATTGAAGATATTGTGCATATTAAGGCTGATTACGAACTAGTATCATCAGGTAGTTGTAATAGTCAAGACTTATCTAAGTGCAATCTAGTTGCTAAAGAAAATGGGATTAATTTTGATAAATATTATGCAAAAAGAACAATAAAAAAATATGTGTTTTATAACACCCCAACAATTTAAGACAACAATCTAAAATTTCTTATTTCGAACAAGTTAAACTTAACCCAACAATTCGGAGTAAAAAATATGAGTAAAAAACGAACCAGCTACAGTTCAGCATTTAAAACAAAACTAGTGCTTGAGCTATTACAAAATGAAAGCACTTTGGCTGAGATTGCCAGCAAGCATAACATTCTTCCACAAAACTTAGTGAACTGGAAGAAGACCTTTCTTGCTAATGCTG
>Ga0209776_1001380_pt1 | contig 12763 bp, 8 predicted proteins | sample SaaInlLV_10m_DNA_3_FD_184670 | JGI IMG/M metagenome (GOLD analysis project Ga0209776, IMG submission 184670) | Marine microbial communities from expanding oxygen minimum zones in the Saanich Inlet - Saanich Inlet SI073_LV_165m_DNA (SPAdes) (version 2) | ecosystem: Environmental > Aquatic > Marine...
AGGACTGGCTTATCGCATGACAGCCACGTCAACAGTACGCGACAACAATGCCCTGTTCTATATTAGCCTGGGCACACGCCCCCAAAACGCTGAAGTTCTGCTACCACAGTTTGAATCACTCATGAGCAAGCAGACCCTGGGTGAACTAAGTGAAGATGATGTCCAGAAAACAATCAACATGTATCTCGGACGCATGATGTTCAGACGTCTGTCCAGTATCAACCAGGCATACTATCTGGGAACATCACTTTTCTTCGAAAATGATATGAATCATGATCAGGCATTTCTGGATGCGCTTAAAGCTGTGACCCTTGAAGATGTGAACCGGGTTGCTGACAAGTATCTATCTGCAGAAAACGCCATTACTATTGTAGTGAGGTAATACATGAAACATTTACAGAGAGTCATTTTTCTTGGTCTGATAGCCATCATATTGCTTTCCTGTCAAACCCAGGTCGTAAACGAAGTGGTTTTCAAATCCCACAAGTTAAAGTTTAGCATAAATGTGGAAAGCCATCGTGCAATCTTCTCAGACTCAGGTCAAATACAGGTCTTTGAGGGGGTAAACCTGCTATATCTGGCACCTAATGCACAGATAGCAAAACTGACTATTAATGGCGTTTCTCCTGATCTGATGCTGCTTGATTCAAACAGACTCTCAGAGCGAGATTCTGAATTAACTGCTAAAATTATGGCCTTAGACCCACCAGAATCAGCATTATGGGTGCTTTTTGAGTATAATAGCTCTGAGGAAACAAGTTTTTCCCTGGAATACACTGCGACTTTTGATGCCGATGTAACTGAGGTCAAATTTTCAAACCAGAATGTGGGTAGAGAAGTCACGGGTACCATCCTGGAAAAGGGTGCCTACTTTAGCCCTGGCGCATTTTATTATCCCCGCGGGGAAGATGGCCTCATGAGTTTTGAAGTGACTGCCACCATTCCCTCCAACTGGGAATCCATTGCCGATGGTAACAGTGTTGCCAGTGTTCGTGCCGGATCGACCAAAACGCAGAGCTGGAAGAATCCCTATCAGTCCGATGGCCTTATGTTTATGGCAGCTCCCTTTAGTGTCAAACACGCCAAAGCCGGAGATGTAGATATTTACTGCTATTTCTTTGAGGAGGATACCAGTCTTTTTGAAACCTACTTGCCGGCCACCGTTGATTATGTGAATATGTACTCAGAATTGATTGGTGAATACCCCTACAAGCGTTTTACTGTGGCAGAAAACTTCTTCCCCACAGGCTACGGCATGCCAGCATGGACCCTTTTGGGACAACAAGTTATTCGTCTGCCGTTTATTGTCATGACATCCCTGGGGCACGAAGTCCTTCACAATTGGTGGGGTAACAGTATTTATGTGGATTATGAGAATGGAAACTGGTGTGAAGGTCTGACGGTTTATGGAGCAGATTACCGATATAAATTGAAACGTGGACCAGCGAGTGCCCGGGACTACCGCAAGGACATTCTTAAACAGTATAAGAGCTATGTCACCAAAGAGAATGAATTTCCTGTACGTGAGTTCGAAGCACGTCACAACGCTGAGAGCCGTACTATCGGCTACAATAAAACCATGATGATCATCCATATGATTGAAGAGATTATTGGTGAAGATGCCTTTTTCCAGGCCTGGCGAGATGTATTTGCCGAGAACAGAGGGCAACAGGTATCCTGGGAGAAGTGGCTGGAAGCCTATGAAAAGTCATCTGGTGAAGATTTGAGTTATATCATTCCTCAGTGGGTGGACCGGGTTGGAGCAGCCCAAATCAAGGTTGATCTCCTGGAATCTAAGTTCGTGGATGAACAGACCAGAGTCAAGTTCAAGGTCACACAGACGGGTGATGATCTATATGATCTTCAAATTCCAGTCAATTTTATTGGGGTTGATGGTCAAAACGGTCAGGTTGGAATCACTGAGGCAGAAGGGACATTCGAGTTTACTGTAGAGGGTAAGGCAACCGGCTTCGAACTGGATCCCGACTACAACCTCTTCCGTCATCTATATCCCCAGGAGATCGAAGCCACCGTGGCGGCAGCCATGGGCGCCCCTGAAAAGCATTTCTGGTATTATGTGGATGGTGAGCAGGATGCTTTTAAATCATTTGGTGATGCACTCACCGAGGGCGATGTCACGCCTGCTTCCGCTGCGGATGCAGTATCGATAGGACTGGAAGGCAACTACGCTATTTTTGCCCTGAATCCTACCCGTCTGCCCTCTGAGCTCTCCAAACAGATCCAAATAGACAAAACCAGTATTATTATAAATGGAGAAAGCTTTCCAAGGGCTGGCCATACATTCATTCTGAGCTCCGATGAAGAAGATATTGCAGCAAAAATGCTGGTGGTCATCTCAGGTGATCTGGGCTCTTTGCCTCGCATCGGTCAACTGATTCCCCATTACGGAAAATACTCCTATCTGGTTTTTAAGGGTGCTCGCAATGTCGCCAAAGGTCAGTGGCCAGCACTTACCAGCCCCTTAAGAGTAGAGCTGTAAGAGAGAAACCCCTACTCTATATAGGTTGAGGAGCAGTCCCCAAAAGTGAGAATGTGCTACACGAAGGATCTTAAAAGCCGCTGATGTAGGGTTGTTTTCCCCTTTTAACCACCTGGATTGATCAATTTAATATCACCGAAAGACGATATTTGCCATTAAAAACCTTTTTTTGTGGCATTGGTTTTGCTATTATTCGACCGTTCGTTCGAATAATCGAACTTGAGGTTAGGAAGCTATGGAAAATACTGCGACAACTGATCGAAAATCCGCCGAAAGAGCAGCTCGTCAAAAGCTGATTCTTCAGGGAGCCCTGGCCGTGTTTAAGGAAAAAGGATTAGAGGGGGCGAAGATCGATGAGATCGCTCGCGTTTCTGGTTTCGGAAAAGCGACGCTCTACTATTACTTCACCTCTAAAGAAGAAATATTCAATGCCCTCCTCCTCCATGGATGGCTAAGTCTTTGGCGTGAATTAGAAGAGACGGCAGTGGGTGGAGACAGCCCCAAACGTACCTTCATCTCCATGTTAAAAAAGATCGCTGAGACAGTGAACACCGACCGTCCCCTTTATGAATTCCTTTTTCAAGCTCCCAAAGCATTTACTCATGAAGAAAATCAAAAGGCTGAGTGGAAAGCTTACCAGAACCGTCTCTACAAGGTATTAATGGAACTTATTGAGCAGGGTATCGCTGAAAGAGAATTTCCACAAATGGAACCCCGTCTCATACTTAAGGCAATGGGAGGTCTTTTTCATGGTCTGGTTTTTTGGGGTAGTGATAGAGATTCAATTACTGAAAACGAAATAGAAGAAATGCTGGGCAACCTGCTTGGATAACCAGGTCGGACCGGGAAGCAATTCTCTATGCATACATTCAATCAAAACAACCAAGCGAGGAGATAAACCCATGCAAAGAAAAGCTACTATCCTTATCCTGTTGGCCATGACCTTCAGTCTGGCTTTTGGACAAGTATATACAGAAGATTTTGAAGATGGCAATGTCAGTGAATGGCAGACCTTTTTTGCCGATGAAGAAAACATTCAGGTCGTTGATATGACCTCAGCCCCGGCTGTCCTGGTTGGTGGTGATGACAAGGTTGGTTACCTGCAGGATATTGATGGATCCTATACAGGTATCGCCAACGTGTTGACAGGAACTACCAGTGATGTGAACTACACTGTTGAAGCCGACGTCTATGTCTACGCTAACCCAGCAGGATCATCCGCCTATAGCGGTTTGGTAGCTTATGCAGACTCATCTTTAGATTATTATGTAAAACTGGTTGTTGATTTCGATGGTGATGACAGACTGCGTCTGTTTAACAACAAATTCAGTATGGCTACCTTTTCCTATTCCTTTGATAACACCATGCCTACGACGAACATTGAAAATACAGAGGGTTGGCACCATATGAAGTTGGGGGTAGTTACCAACGACGACAATACGGTTTCCTACACCTGTTGGTATGATGAAATAAACCTGGGCACCTTTGTTGACGATGCTGCAGGCCACACAACCAGTGGAATGGCCGGTGTATTCTCAATGCAGCAAGATGATGATGGACTACCAGGATATTTTGACAACTATGGGGTCACTGCAGGTGGTACGACATCAATTTTCAACACCTTTGAAAATGTACCTGTTACCATGACGATAAGTCAGAATTTCCCCAACCCTTTCAATCCTTCAACAACCATCTCAATCGAGATGCATGAAGGTGGAGAGGCCTCACTTGAAATATTTAACATCAGAGGTGAAATCGTCACAACCCTAGCCCAGGGAAATATCCAACCAGGTAGCTATCGAGTGACCTGGGATGGTAGAGACAATAAGGGCCAGGTTGTTGCTGCAGGAAACTACATTGCCGTACTGAGCAAGGGTAATGAACAAGTCAGCCGCAACATGCTCATGCTGAAATAATATATAAACATATCAGGCCGCCTCAAACCGAGGCGGCCTGAATTACTAATCATGAAAATATTCTCGCGCTCAGTTCTCTTACTCCTTCTTTTCCTGTTTCTTCCTCAGCTAATCCTTGCTGGTGTTGGTGGAAAAATATCCGGAACGGTAACCTCAGAGGATCTGGGTGTTCTGGTGGGTGTGAATGTGGTTATTGATGGGACCCACATTGGTACGGCAACCGATGAACAGGGTGAATTCTTTATTTTGAATGTGCCTCCAGGAACCTATACCATAAAATTTATGATGATCGGCTATAAAATAGCCGTTTATCAAGATGTTCAGGTGGTCTCAGATTTTACCACCACGCTAAATGCCGCTCTGGAGCTTGTCACCCTGGATGCCAGGGAAGAAGTGTACGTCACAGCCACGAGGCCCTTGATTCAACGTGATGCAACTGCCACTATTCGCGTGATCAGTGCTGATGACATTATCTCCATGCCCGTGGACAACATCAACGATGTTCTGGCTACCCAGGCTGGTTTTACCACAGACGAAAACGGAGACATACATGTCCGCGGCGGGCGCACCAAAGAAATATTATACATGATCGACGGCATCATTGTCCGCGATCCCATGGAAGGTGATTTCAGCGGGACGGTCAACCAGAATGCCATTCAAGAAATGACAGTCATCAGTGGGACCTTTAATGCTGAATATGGCCAGGCCATGTCATCAGTGGTAAATATCGTTACCAAAGAAGGTGGCGAGGAGTTTCACGGTCGCATTGAATACACTTCAGATCAGTTGAATGCCTACAATTATCATGAATCTGGTGCTTTTGAATATCTGGACACCAGCTATGCCGATGAAGACACCGCCTTCCAGTATGTTGATTTACGTGGAGGGTTATTTGACTATTACAATAATGCCCCTGATGGCTTTTATCCCAAAGCTTGGATTCCCTTGCTTGGAATGCCTACAAACAAAGATGGAGATCAGATTGGCGGACAGCTTAGCATAAGTCTTGGTGGACCCCTGATTGGAAATACCAGCTATTATCTCTCAGGTTTATTCTCATCAGAAGAAAGCCCCCTGCCACATGGTGGTGAAATGAGCCAGGATATTCAGTTACGCCTCAGCCATCGCCTCACCAACCAGATCAAACTGGGAGCACATCTCAACAGCTCAAGCCGGCTGTATCAGAACTACTCCCATCGCTGGAAATATCTACCCGGGAACAACTCTCATACCTATAAGGGGAATGATAGAGTATCTCTCAATCTCACCCACGCCCTTTCAGAAGCCTGGTTCTATAATGTCCATGTGTCCAGCCAGACAGTTGGAACCAAAATTGGTGTAGCCAATCTGAGCACTGAGGATTATGAGCGCCCCCTTACTGACGCATCAGTCTACTTCTACGCTTCTGGAAACAGAGGTATTTACACCGACAATCTGAGCCACACAAAAAGCCTGAACATAAATTCCACCTATGCCACAGGCGACCATCTCCTAAAAAGCGGCTTTAATTATTCTGCTCATGAGCTGGAGATTTATACAGAAGAAGATCCCTGGCTTGGTGGTACAAATTTTAGAGATGATACAACCTACACACCTACAGAAATGTCCTTCTATCTCCAGGATAAAATCGAATTTGATTATCTTATCCTCAACCTGGGTTTGCGCTATGATCGCATTGATCCACGGATTGGGATGTGGGACGATATCACCCGTTTTGCCCTCTGGGATTCCAGTCTTCAAAATTGGATTTCAGCTCCTGTCATTGATACGCCAGTAGAGAGCAAGTGGAGTCCTAGAATCGGATTGGCTTACCCCGTGACAGAAAACACGGTCTTCCATTTTTCATACGGCCACTTTTTCCAGAGTCCCGATTTTAAAGCCATGACCTATAATGCAGATAAGGATATCTCCGCAGCCCTACCCCTCGTCGGGAATGCAGGAGTCAAACCACAGAAAACAGTGGCCTTTGAGGTGGGGGTAAAGCAAGCTCTTTCACCTGTATCCAAACTGACTGCCACAGTCTGGTCAAAAGACATTAGAGACCTCCTGTCCACACAATCCTATCGCATCATATCCATTCCTGTTGTGGTTTATACAAACTCAGATTATGCCAGCGTAAAGGGTGTCGACCTCAGCCTGGACCGGCAACTTAGCGAAAGTTTCAGTGCCAATATGAGCTATACGGTGTCAGTGGCGCGCGGCAATAACTCCACACCCATTGCCGGATATTTTTCGGCTTATGAAAATGAAGAAATCCCACATAAGGAATACTATCTGGATTTTGACCAGCGCCATGATCTGTCCCTGAATCTGGCTTATCGGGGTGGACCTAAAGGTGGTGGTGTTCTCATGGGGATGCGACCCCTGGCAAACACCAATGCAAATCTGCTTTTAAATGTGGCCAGCGGCTTACCCTATACACCTTATGTAGATCCCACCATACAGGTTGAAGTCAACTCAGCTCGCAAACCCTGGATTTACAGCCTGGATCTACGCTTAAGACGAGAAATCCATGTGGGCGGTCTGAAGCCAGCTCTCTTTTTAGAGATTATGAATCTTACCAATCATGAAAATGTGTTAGCCGTGAATAGTCGTACAGGAAAACCATTTGATCTGGGAAGCTCCGGTCTGGTTGGCGGAGGGGATGATAGTAATTTGAATCCAGCTAAGCTGGGTCGCGGTCGATCCATAAAAGCTGGTATTAGTGTGGGGTGGTAATGCAAAAATTGATATTTATAGTGCTCGGTCTCTGGCTGTTGGTAATTCCACTCCAGGCTCAGGACTGTGCTTCTTGCCATAGTGATATCGATTACGCCTCCCTGCAGAAATCAGCCGGTATATTCCAGAAGGCTGTTGGTGTCATGGATAAGGGCCAGGTGCAAATTAATACAGGAAATTTCGGCACACTTTCCAGCTTCCACGTCTATTTCACCAATGCAGTACATTGGCCAGCCTCTGCTGCCTACGAACGTCAATACTCCTTTGGGCTGGGTCTGATGGTAGGCGTTAACGAAGATGATGTCATTGAAACCGAAACCCAGAGCCAATCAAAAATTTTGGACTGGCTACCACCAGATGATGCACGCGGGAAGGAATTCTCTGGTGAATTAGTCGCCGAATCTGACGATACACCTTTTATGGCCAGCAGTGATCTTACCCAGAGTTGGCCTGATTTGGGCTGGCCAGGATATTTCCGGGTGGATGTCAACAGTCTGACTGAAGAACAATTGGATAACCACCCCAGCGCTTTAAGTCTGCCTGATGCTCCCAATCAGTTCAGCTCAGATCGCGACCTGTTTGCCACCTATAACGATGCCCAGAACCCCCAGGGCAGTCATGGTCTCACCGTTGAGCAAACTGCACATTCCTACGGCCGTACCTATGCCGAAGATATCGTGTTTTGGGACTTAAAAATTTTCAATGATGGTACTGAAGACCTGGATAGTATCTATATAGGACTATATGCCAAGTTTCGACCTGATTTTGACAACCACGACTATATAAACTTTATCGATAGTGACAATGATGGCATCCAGGATCTGGTATATGTCTATGATTTAAACAATACCCTGGATGGTGCCTGGAATGAAACCAATGATCCATTGGGCATGGTTGGTATAAAAGTTTTTGACACTCCGGGTCAAATAGGAATTACCGACTTTCATCATTTTTCTAGAGAAGCTTCACCTGCCACGGACCAGGAAATGTGGGCTCTGATGAGCAGTAAAAAGAACTCAGAATATCTCCTTGACCCTCAATACTATTTCCATGGCAATAATTCACGCATTGACGATACGGATCAGGATGCGGCCACCATCGAAGCTTACTACCCGCCTTTTTCAGATGCCGGTGAAACAGCCCGTATAGGAAATGGTATTAACTATGTGATTTCCTGCGGTCCCTTCGATCTCAAGGTGGATTCAATGACGACCCTGTCATTTGGTCTCATCATGGGTGATGCCGGCAGCGTTCCAGAAAGTCCTGACACAACGGATCTCATGGAGAATGTTCGTATTGCGCAGGACATGTATCGACTTTATTTCCAGGGATCAGGACCTCCTGACCCACCTCAGGTACACGGCGTTCCCGGTGATGGACAAATCTCCCTGTATTGGGATGCCAACGCAGAAAATTCCAGGGATGCCTGGACAGGCGAGAAGGATTTTGAAGGATATCGTATATATCGTAGTTCTGATGCCGGACTGACCTGGGGCAAACCCATAACTGACGCCTATGGGAATGCAGTGGGATATCATCCCATCGCTCAGTTTGACTATACTGAAGAAGAAGATCTTGAGCGCTATGAGACCGATGTCTCTGGTCCCGATCCAGCCTTCCCCCAAAATCTGGGTGACAACACAGGTCTGTTTCACACCTTTAGCGACTCCAGCCTGGTTAATGGGGTGGAATACTGGTACAGTGTCTCAGCCTATGACAGAGGCAATCAAGACGACCTGACCAACCCAACCCCATCTTACATGAATGCCCAGGGACAATCCTGGCATGAAAAACACACCGTTCGCGTGACCCCGGGCAAACTGGCCCAAGACTTAAGCTATGGCGGCCTGGAAGCCCAGGGAGGAGTTTGCCAGGGCGTGGTCACTGTGGAAGTGGAAGATCCTGATGAACTAAAAGATCTAAATTATTTAATCGGTTTTGATAAAATCAATGTCACGATTGATGGCGAGTCAGTGAGTGGTATGGCGGCATCGGTTCTGAATGAGCTCACGGGTGACACACTAATTAGTCAACAGTTTATTATTGATGGAAGCGATGAAAACACCATTTCATTGGATGGATTAGTCATCTATCTGGAAAGCCCTCCAACGGGCGTTGAAACATTGGGATGGACCAAGGTCGCCGGGGATACCTGTACCTTTGACTGGCGCATAGAAAGCAAATATCCGAGTCTGGTTCCATCTGGACAAGCTGTCGGTGACGTGGTTGAAAGTTTCGATGACTGGCGTATCATTGTAGACTATGAGACCGGCGTAGAGGCAGCCTGGCTGGATGCCTTTACAGGTGATTACAGTAGTCAGACCCAACATCTTCCTCTACGCGCTGAGGTGATAACCGATCCTGATAACCCGATAGATGTAACGGAACATCTGATTCTGGCTGAGTTTAGTCATGGTATCCCACCGAATGTCCGTCCAGCTTTTTATAGCCCTGTGGGTTGGGATTTAGTGCCAGGTGGATCAGGGTACCTGGAAGGTTCTGGGGGATGGCGTGAAAAGCATGTCGATATGCTCATTATGGAAAAGATTGACACCCTCATGTACACGATTCAGGATACTACTTTTATAGATTCTTTGACATTCCTGGTCAGTGATACGATAGTTGTAGATACCATCCCCAACTATCTTTACCTGCTCACTGATAACAAGCCTGATACTTCGATTAACAAAGATAACGAGATTGAAATCATTGAGGCAGTTGCCCCCTTACATGGTGACGAATTCTCAATTTTCACTTTCAAGCCTTTCAGACCGGGAATAACCTACCATTTTAATCCGCTCAGCAAATCAGTTGCCAGTGATGGACTGTCAGAAAACCCACTTGAAAATGTATACGTTGTGCCAGACCCCTATATTGTAACAAATGCATGGGAAACCAGTGAGTTTGGCAAAAAGCTCATGTTTACCAACCTGCCTTCAAGTTGCACCATTAAGATTTACACCATCCTGGGCGAGCTTGTCGATACCGTAGAGCATGGTGGTAACAGCCAGACCAGTTCAGGCTATGCATTCTGGAATATGCGTACTCGTAATGATCAATTTATTGCACCCGGGGTGTATCTATATCATGCAGAAACGCCAGATGGTCATGAGACCATGGGAAGGTTCCTGGTGATCAAATGAGACGACTACTCCTTTTCATTTCGATGATATCTCTGGTTTATGCCGAGTTTGATAAGGTGGCAACTACAGCAGCACCATTTTTGAAAATGGGAGTTGGCGGTAGAGCTGCTGCCATGGGTGGCAGCTTTGTATCCCTGGCTGATGATGCCAGCGCTCTTTTTTGGAATCCAGCTGGAATGTTAGGGGTTAACAGCGTCACTGTCGCTGCCAGCCACAATGATTGGCTCCTGGATATTACGCATGATTATGTCGGACTCATCCTGCCTGGTCGCAAAAATGAAAGAATCGGTTTCTCGATTTCAGCCCTGACTATGGGTGATCAACCTGTCCGCACCCTTGAAAACCCTGAGGGTACCGGTCTGGTCTATAATGTCATGGATCTGGCCATCAGTACCGCTTATGCGCGTCAGATCACAGACCGACTCTCCGTGGGTTTTACAGGAAAATTTATTCAACTCAATGCCTATAATGAAAGCGCCTCAACCATGGCGATTGATGTGGGCTCCCTTCTGCGCACCGACTTCTATGGTCTCAGAATTGGCATGGCTCTATCGAATTTTGGCGGCGATTTTCAATTCAGTGGACGTGATTTAATTTTGAAGGCGGATATCGATGATGAGATTGATGGTAACTATAGTAATGATGTAGACCTGAGAACTGAACCCTGGCCTTTACCCCTGATGATCCGTATTGGTCTCAGTATGGATATTATGGGAGATGGTTACGCATTGGTTTCCAGTCAGAATAGTCGCTTGACGCTAGCTCTGGATGCAGAACATCCCAATGATGGACCTGAGCATATTAATCTGGGTGTAGAGTATGCTGTGAAAGAAACGGTCTATTTCCGTGGAGGTTATCGCCATAATTATGACCAGGAAGGCTTTACCATGGGTACAGGAATCCAGCTTGATTTGAAGTCTCTTGGAAACGTCAGAATTGACTATGCTGTCAAACCCATGGAAGTTTTTGGCAACACCTCAATACTCTCAGTAGAATTCTCCAGATAAGCTAAAGGCCTGCGCTTTTGACAGGTCCAGACGCCGGTCTATACAATAGACATTGATTCCTGTCCATTTTTCCATAATACCAAGTATTCATCGTGAGGAGTCCTCAAAGGAGAGGATTTGCTGCTAGCCTACTTTTCTCCACTATAAATAGCTGTAACCCCAAAGGTGAGATCTCGGTGATTCACATGCTGGAAGCCCTCGCTGGACAGGAGGTCTTTAAAATCACCGCGATCAGGGAAATGCCTGACAGACTCAGGCAAATAAGTATAAGCGGACTTGCTGGACATCATCCCGGCGATCTTTGGCAGGATATGATCAAAATAAAACCGATAGAGACGACCAAAGAACCAGCCCTGGGGTTCTGAAAACTCAAGGATGGATAGTCGTCCACCTGGTTTTAAGACACGGTAAAATTCACAAAGAGCTGCAGAGATAGTACCCACATTGCGGATACCATAACTGATACTGAGTGCATCAAAGGTATCGTCCTGGAAGGGTAAATTCTCAGCATCACCCTGAACCACTTCAAATTTTTGAGATAGACCGCGCCTGTCGATCTTCTTTTTGGCCAGCTCCAGCATATTGAAAGAAAAATCCAGGCCCACAACCTCGATATCCGCAACTTTCAGGGCGGCAAATCCCTGGTCACCTGTGCCACAGGCCACATCCAATAGTACGTGTCCATCTTCTATCTTAAGCGCCTTAACGGACTGTTTTCGCCAGTACAGATCGATACCCAGACTCAGGAAATGATTTAGGAAATCATAGCGACTGGCAATCCCGTCAAACATGGATTGTACCTGAGTTTTTTTCTCATCACCACTATGTAAAAATTCTGAATCGGACATGTCGACACCCTTCTATTTCTCTCAGACAATCTTTATAGCCAAGCTAGTGTTTCCAAGCAAATAAGCCCTGTTTCACCAGACGGGGTCCATAATAATTAATAATGGATTCTGACACCTTTCATAGCAGGCATCTTTGGCTAAATTTCATAGCCTGGAATCGTATCATCCTGGCAAAAAGGAGACGCAGCATGAAACAGACCCTCAGTACCCTAATGATGTTCAGTCTAGTTTTGACGGGCACCCCCTCACGCCTTTCCCGTTTTAGGCTCGAAACGAGATAGTACTGATGCTGGAAATACCACGGAACCGATTTACCCAATTCCTCACAGAGGTTTTAGACTAAGGAACCGCAAATCAATAATCTCAATATTAAGCAGTCGCAGTTTAACGCAGCCATGGAGTTGTATCGCTCCAATAAAATTTACACCTCTTTTAACAGACTGATAGCTACTCTGAATGTGTCCTTGCAGGTCGTCCTCATTTATTTCATCTGGGATATTCATATCGGCATCGTCATGCAGATAGCCGCGTTTATCCTGGCCTTCATGTTTACGGATTTTCTCAATGGCCTGGTCCACATGATCATGGACCACAAGGAAAGCTATGACTCATTCTACGGACCCCTCGTAGC
>Ga0209776_1001386_pt1 | contig 12735 bp, 15 predicted proteins | sample SaaInlLV_10m_DNA_3_FD_184670 | JGI IMG/M metagenome (GOLD analysis project Ga0209776, IMG submission 184670) | Marine microbial communities from expanding oxygen minimum zones in the Saanich Inlet - Saanich Inlet SI073_LV_165m_DNA (SPAdes) (version 2) | ecosystem: Environmental > Aquatic >...
GAAATATTAGAAAATAAAAAAGACATATCAGTGATGTTAGATACATCTAAAGAATTTAAAGGTTTAGAATTAGTTTTAATAATTTCTTGTAATTCTATTTTGTTTTTAACTAAATATTTTGTCATTTAATATCCTTCTTGTTTTTAAAGATAATTATACATATATATACATTAAAAATAGATTAATAGTATAAATTATACTATATGTAACTAAACACAAAGATTATCATACGTTTGTTCTAATTGTTCTTTTGACATTTGAAGATATATTTGTCTTTTAAAATCATTGTTGGATTTGTCTAAAAATAAAACCTTATCAAGTAAAGGTAAAGAAGAACAATTATCAAATATACAATACATATCAGAAACATTTTTAGTATTAAGTAAAGGGATAGTAATTAAAGAAGAACAACCAGAAAACATACAATACATATCAGAAACAGAAGAAGTATTAAGTAAAGGAATAGTTATTAAAGAAGAACAATTATAAAAAATATAACCCATATTAGAAACATTAGAAGTGTCTAATAAAGGAATAGTTATTAAAGAAGAACAACCAGAAAACATACAATACATATCAGTAACATTAGAAGTGTCTAATAAAGGAATAGTTATTAAAGAAGAACAACCAGAAAACATACAATACATATCAGTAACATTAGAAGTATCAAATAAAGGGATAGTAGTTAAAGATTTACAATTAGAAAACATAGAATACATATCAGCAACAGAAGAAGTATTAAGTAAAGGAATAGTTATTAAAGAAGAACAACCTTTAAACATAAAATCCATAGAAGAAACATTGGAAGTGTCCCAAGAATCAATATCAAAATAAGTAACATTAGAAATATCAGAAAATAAAAAAGACATATCAGTGATGTTAGATACATCTAAAGAATTTAAAGGTTTAGAATTAGTTTTAATAATTTTTTGTAATTCTTCTTTGTTTTTAACTAAATATTTTGTCATTAGATATCCTTGTTTTTTTATATACAATTATATATATATATACCTTAAAAAAAAGATTAATAGTATTAATTAATATATTTCTTTTATTAACAAGAGAAAAAAAGTTTGCATTACATCCATAATATGTTGAAGTTTGTTGATATTTTTTTGTTAAAAAAAAAAAGAATTTTATGTCTTATAATGTAAATAAAAAAAGGAATATATAATGCAAAAAGGTTTTGAAAAAAAAGGACTTAATAAACAACAAGAAGAAATAAAAGAAGGAATATTAACTAATGAAGTGACAGTATTTAGTTTTCCAAATGCAGAAGAAGCATTATCACAAGGTTTTGACTTTCAAGAGGCATTTAACCAGGATATAAAAGATATAAAAAAGAAGTTGGATGTTATTAAAAAAACAATAGATTTAGAAGATAAAAATAAATTTAAGGGAATAATAGATGAAAATATTTTAAAGTATATTAAATCTGATAAATTAACAGATAAAAGAATGTCAGAAATTATATTTTCATTAATTCAAAAAGAAATAGGTTCAAAATATGACCTTGCAGAAATAATGAAAGAAGTAAGTAAACCAATAAGAGGGAAAGAATTATTTACACAACATTTTGAAAAAATAGTAAAAACACAAAAAGGTGAAATATTAAAAGAAGAATTAAAAAAGTTTTTTAATTCTAAAGTTTATTTAAAAATAAATCAAACAAAAAAACAAAAACAAAATATTGGTTCTTCTGCAACTGCTTTTGAAAGTGCAAAAGGGACATTAAAGTTTCCATTAACAGAAGAAGAAGTGAAAAAAATAAAGAAAAATCCTTACAAAGATACAATATTAAAAATAAATGATTTAATATCAAATGAAGAAAGTAATAAATATATTAAAATGTTAGAATATGATTTTACTTCAACAGGTTTTTCTATTGATGAAAAAACAGGAGAAAAAGTAGACAATAAACAACTTGCATTAAAAGAATTGTTATCTACATTAGAGGAAATAAATAATAATGAAATGCCATTTAGTAGAGATAAAGTGATTTTTAGAATAAGACAATTAGGAAAACATGATGGTAAAACTTATCAAGTGAATGGTTTGTATAGAAGAGGAAGAGAAGTAAAAGATAAACAAGAAAGTGATTATGATTTAATAGTTTTAAGAACAGATAAAGGTGGTCAAAATGCTACAGTCCATGAATGGGCACATTTAAATGATATAAAAGTATTTAAAGAAGCTGGTCCAAAAGCGGAAACATTAAGAAATAATATAGTTCAATATTTTAGAAATAAATTAAGTCCTATGATGATGATTGATCCTTATATTGGAAATGATAAAGAAATAATTGCAAGAGTAACTGAAATAGGTTTTTTGTTAGATTTGGAATCAAAAGGGAAAACTTCAAATTTAGTAAAAGATAGAACCAATTATGAAGATTCAAATGTTTATTTTGATTTTAAAAACTTTTCAGAAAAAGATAAAAAAATGGCAGTAATATTGAAAAAGGTTCTTTTTGAAAATGATTTAAAATTATTACATGAAGTTTCAGAAGATATTCAGAGGGTGAATAAAGAAAAAAGAATTAGTACTTCACAATGGACAAATGCACAAAAAGAAGAAAAATTATTAAAGGATACTTTAACACAATTTGATGATGAAACAATTAAATATGTATTTGACTATTTAGAAGAAGAAAAAAACAATGGTTCTTTTCAAGTATTTGATAAAGGTTATTATATAAATTTTTTATTAACAGAGTTAAGTTATAACCAATTAACAAAATTAAAACAAAGTGAATTAAAAGGTGGGGAAACAGTAGAAGGTGTAATAACAAGAGTGGAAGAAAATAAAGGTAAATTAATAGAATTATTGAATATTTTTGAAAATATGAAAATAAAAGAGAAGGTAAGTACATTAAAGAATAATACAGAAATAACAAATTCTATAGAAAGATTAATGTCACCAAATAAAATATATTTTAAAAATATTAAGGGAGAAGTTAAATACTTTGGTACTTATAGAAAAGGTAAATTATATGAAAAGTTGAATGATACTATGAGAGATATGGAATATTCTAATTTGGATACAGGTTATGGTTTCATTAACTTATTAAAAGAAGAAGAGAAAAAATATATTAGTGAAAATGCATCAAATGTATTTTCTAATGAATTAAAAAACACTAAAAATAATTATGGATTAGCACAATTAATAGACTTTTTAGAAAAAACAAATACAGGTTTGGATTTTGATTTAGATAACTACATCAAGAAAGAAATAGAAGAAGGAGAAAAATCAATACAAGTTGATAAGAATAATACTTCAACTTTTGCAGGAAGAATTTCATATTTAGTAGGAAGATTGAATAAGTTTGATACATATGAAAAAAGATTTGAACAAGATTCTTATTACGAAAAAGAAAAGAAAGTTTTAAATGAAGAATTGCAAGGACACTTAAATAAAATATCTAAAAAAGAGAAAGATAATACAATTTCAGGTGTATCTTTCTTGAAAGAAACTAATTTAGATTTATCTGATATATTATCAAATGAAAATATAGAATTATTAGTTCAGAGTTCTTCTCAAGAAGATAGAAGTTTATTTTTAGCAAATATAAGTCCAGAAATAAGTTTAAACTTTAAAAAAGGAATATTAACTAATGAAGAAAAAAAGGAATTAAAATTAAAATTAGAATATAAATTAAAAATTCAGATACCAAATGTAACGTTGGAATTAGAAAAACTAGAAAGTGAAAATAATTTGGAGATTATATCTTATTTAAAGACAAGATATAATATTACAGAGAATTCTATAAAAAACTTACCTAAATTAAAATTAATTCTTGAGTTTGTAGCAAATGTTGTTTCTATTGAACAGAAAGAAGAAGAATATGATATATATGAAGAAATAGAAGATACTTCAGAAGTATTTTGGTTTACAGAAGAAGGTATAGAAACACCTATATATATAGGTGACTTAGATAAAAGAGAAGATAAAATAAAAAAAATAAAAGAGATTATGAAAGTAAAAGAAGAAGAAATAGAAGAAAATGAAAAAAGAACTATAGAAGAATTAGTTGATAGAATCATTTTAGATAGTGAAGAAATATTATCAGAAGAACAAATAGTAGAATTAAAAAAAGATTTAAAATCTATTCAAAATACACCAGTTAATAAGAAAAATTTAAAATCTTTTATTCAAAATATTATTCAAAATGTTGATTTTGTATGGAAGTCTTCTATTAATGATAGAAAAACAGATGTAAATCAAGTTAACAATTATGAAAATGATAAAAAATGTATTCAATGTAATTTGTTTTAATAATTTTTTAAATTTAATTGGTTAAAATAGAAGATAGTATTCATATTAAAAGAAAACAACAACAACAACAACTAAAAGTATTTTAATAAAAAATATACTTTTATTGTATAATATAAAAGAATGTAATTGGATAGAAAATGATAGAAGTAAATAAATCTACAACAAAAGAATTGTTTAATTTATTAAAAGAAAATATTAAAAGTGAAACAGAAGAATTTTTTTTAAGACCTTTGTTAAATATAAATGAGTCATATTTAATAAATAAAGAAACAAAAGATATTTCAAAATTAGAGAATGGACAATATTATGTAGTTATTTTGTATAAGAATAATGGTGGGAAAGTATATAATTCAAAAATTACAATAAGAATTACAATAATATAATAAATCATTTATTGATTTATTATATTAAAAACATTAATTAATATTTTGCCAAAACTCAATGTGTGTACATTCATCAATAATAGCAGTACAGCATGCGTTGTAAATATTTTTTAAATCATATTCATTAATAGAAAGTTCTTCATTAGTATTTTTTAATTGTGCAATTTTTTCAAAAGCATTTACAAAAGTTCCTTCAATGTTAAAAGAACCTAAAGGTATTTCTAACAAGTAAGTTTCTTCTTTAAATGAAACTAAACCAATATTTAAAAGTTCTGATAGTTGCATTAAATCACCTTCAACTTCATGTGTTTTTTTTACTATAGTACATGTATCTAAAATCATAATATTTCCTTTTTTTTTGTATACGTAATTATATACAAAACTACCTTTAAAAAAGATTAATAAAAAGAAATCAAGGTGTTCTTTGAGCAAAAAAGTAGCGAAAATTATCACTTCTAAACTACCACCTACTAATGTAATCAGAAATTAGTTATAGAAGGAATGTAACAAAGGAAGTAAAACTAAAAACCCCTATTCATTTTAGATTTTTTTAATCTATATTAAAGGTTTATATAGATATAATTATATATATAAAAAGAAGGATAAAAGATGAAAAAATTAATTACAATAGATATTGATAAATATGGAGAAGATTTAAAAGAAGTTTATGATTTTAAAATATTTAGTGGTTGGATAAATTATCATGGGGATATTAATGCAACAGGTAATTGTGTTAACCTATATGAAGATTTTAAACAAAATTTAAAAAGCAAATATGATTTAACTATAGAACAAGTGGTTTATTTACCAATTTATGTTTATTCACATAGTGGAGAGACTTTTAATACTACTGGTTTTGAAAGTGAGTGGGACTCTGGGCAATTAGGTTATATTTTTTATACAAAAAAAGAAATTAAAGAATGGTATGGAGCTAAAAGAATTTCTTCTAAATTAAAAGAGAAAATTGAAGAGAAACTAAAAAATGATGTAAAAATCTTTGATGCAAGTTGGAATGGACAATATTTTTCTTATTCAATTACTGATGAAAGTAATGACGTGTTAGAATCATGTTCAGGTTTTTTATGTGTAGATAATGATTTTAATTCTTTAGCAAAGAATATGATAGAACATATGGATATTGAAGAAAATGAATTTAAACTTGAAGAAATAGAAAGTAAAATTTTAGAAGTTGTTTATTAAACAACTTTTATTATATTTTATAAGTATAATATAAAAAAGGTGGATAATATTAATAGTGCATTAATAATATTTTCTTTTATAGTTCAATCTAATATTGAAAAAAAAGAAGAAATATTATTATTTTTAAAGAATTTTATATTAGAAAATGTATTATCAAAAAAAGAACAAACAATTTCATACTTATATTTACAAGTTTTAATATTCTGTAATTATTACAATATTGATATTGAAGAATATGATTTTATAGATATAAAATCACATACTTGTTCAGAATGTTACATTTTGTTAATAAAGAGAGATAATAATAAGTATATACAAATGTATTCTTAACTACTGTTAGTTACCCTAAATTAAAAGAAGAATTGTATTATACTGAAGTTAAAGATTTAGATGATGTTTTTTAATGAAAATAACATTATTTAATGATTTTTAAACAAGTATTATTATTATATAGTTTTAAACCAAGGAAAAGATTGATAAAAGATAACTGTGTGTTGTTTAGGAAAGAAATATTATTATTTAATGTTAATTCTTTTAAAAAAGAAGTTTTATGAAAAGAATCAAAAGTGTATTCTTTGAATCTAGGGAATTCTTGTGATATCTCTTTTTTTATTTCATCAAATAAAATATTAAAAGTATTAGTATCTACACTTATTATAGATTTATAAACATAACCATTAGAGTCAAATAGATAATCTTCATTTGTTTGAAGATTTAAAAGAGTTGAAGTTAAAATTGAATTCATATTGTTACCTTTGTATTTTGTATATATAATTATACCTATAGATACCTTAAAGATAGATTAATAGTATTATTTAGAAAAAATAACAAGAAATGAGTGGGAGAAAATTAGATAGTGTATTAATCATTATTTAAGTTAAAAGAAGCTATAATAAAAACTTAAAATAAAAAGGTATATAATGAAAATAGATAATACATATAAAATTACACAAAGTTTAGGACAAGCTAAAGAAACAATTAAAAAAATTGTTGATATTACAGGGTTTAATCAATCAATCAATATTGAAGGACCATCAGGAATTGGGAAAAGTGAAATCATTGCACAATTAGCAGAAGATTTTAATGCAGAATTAATAGATATTAGATTGGGAAATATAGATACTATTGATTTAAATGGTATAGGTATACCAGACATAAAAAATAAACAAGCAATTTGGACTAGACCTGAATTTTTCCCTCCTGAAAATTGTGATAAAAAATATATTCTGTTTTTAGATGAACTTAATCATGCTTCAGAACAAGTATTTGGCGCTGCTTATCAATTAGTATTAGAAAGAAGAATGGGGACACATATTTTACCTAAAAATGTTTTAGTAATAGGAGCAGGAAATAGTATTGATGATCAAGGTATTGCTTTTGATATGCCTTCACCATTAGTAAATAGATTTTTAAAGATAAATGTTAAACCAAATATAAATGATTGGATAGGGTATACTGAATCTTTAGGTGTTGATTGGAGAATATTGGGTTTCTTAAAGTGTAATCCTGATTACTTGCACAAATTTAATGGTCAAAGTAGTGAAGATAATTTTCCAACACCAAGAAATTGGATAAGATTAAATGCTTTCAAAAATCATTTTACAGATGAAGATTTAATGGAAGTTATCCTTAATGGATTATTTGGATTTAGTCTTGCCACACAATTTAAACAATATTTAAAAATTGTATCTAAACTACCTTCATTAGTAGATATTCTAAAAGGTGAGTCACAGACTCAAACATTAAGTGACTTAAATAGTTCATATGCTTTTTATATGTTAGTTAAAAGTTATTTTATTAATAATAGTGAAGATATTACGTTTGAAAATATTACTAATTTAATTGAATATACAAATAAACAAGCAAATAGTGAAGTTATGCAGATGTTAAATGTTGATATATTAGGGGTTATAAATAAAAAAATGAGTAAAGAGTTAAAAAACAAGTTACATTATTATATTTTTGAAAATCCAGATTTTGCACAAAAGAATAAAGATTTTGTTAAAAAAATCAAAGACTTTAAGACAAGTTTAGTAGCTTAAACTACTAAATTGAATAAATAAAAAAAAGAGAAGAAATGAAAAAAAATGAAATCATAGAAGAAATAAAACTTTTTTTATCATATATATATATAAAACATCCGTTTTATAACTCACTACTAAGTTCTATTGATATAGAACTTGAATCAACAGAAGATAGTAAAAAATATGGTATATATTCATTTAATAATAAATCAATAAATATAGATAAAACATTTGCATCAAAAAAAATCAAAGAAGATAAGAAGAGTTTCTTTTACTATATAATTCATGAACTTTTACACATACTTTTAAAACATAAATTAAGAAGTATAAATAAAGAAAAAAAGAACTGGAATAAAGCAAGTGATATAGTAGTAGATGAAGTAATAAAAAAAGATGAAGTTTTAAGAGAAATAGTAAGAACACCTGACCAAATCCAAGGTGTTAATAGAGTATACTCATACTGTGAAGATAAAGTTGATTTTAGTGCTGAAGATATATATTTTGGTTTAAATAAGATGGAAGAAGAGGAAGATGAATCTTCTAAAAAACAAGAAAGTGAAGAAAATGAAAGTTCTAATTGCGAATCTTGTGAATCAGAAGAAGGTTCTGAACAATCTTTTAACTTTGAAAAAGAACCATTTGAACAATTTTCTGAAAATGGAAGTCATTTAAATAATCATGATTGGGATATGGATAGAAAAGATTTAGAAAAAGAAGAAAAAGAAATAAATGAAAAAATAATAAAAGCATTTGAATTTACAGAACTTTCTGGAAATAAAACACCTGGTGGAGTTCCTGGTTGTTTTGAAGAACTTATTGATTTGTTAAAAAAACCACAAACAAATATTTTACAATATATAACTAAAATTGTACAGAATTTTAAAAAGTATAGTACAAGTTACAAAAGGGGAGATAGAAGATATCTATATCAAAAACTTATAGTTCCTTCTAAATACAAAAATCAAAAACATTTTAATTTACTATTTTATATTGACACAAGTGGAAGTGTAAGAAAAGAAGAATTAGAAAAAATTATTTCAGAAGTTTATCATGTTGTTAAAAGTTTAAAATCTTTTAATATTGATATTGTTCAATCAGATGTTGGTATTAGTGATATTTATTCTATATCTAATAAAGATAGAATAGATATGGAGAAACTTATGACAATTAGAGGTAGAGGTGGGACTGAAATGAAACCATTATTTGAATTATTAGAAGAAAAACAATATGATTTTTCTTTAGTTTCAAGTGATTTTTATATAATTCAAGAAGAATTTGAAGAACTTATTGAATTAAGTAAATCAGGAAAAATAGGATTTTTAACTACAGAGGATAATAATAAAGATTACACAAGTCAATTAAAACCATTATTTCATTAGTGTTAATTTTTCTTGGTGATGTTTATATATAAATAAGGTAAAAAATGATACAAAATGAAATAATAGAACAATCTTGGATTTAAATATATGATAGAAAAAACCAGAAAACAATAAAAAAAAAATAACATTTAAAAAATTAAAAGAACTAAAAATAAAACTTTATCAACTAAAGGTAAAGAAGTACAACCAAAAAACGTAGAATTTATGTTTGTAACATTAGAAGTGACATTAGAAGTGTCCCAAGGATCAATATTAAAATAAGCGACATTAGAAATATCAGAAAATAAAAAAGACATATCAATAATGTTAGATACATCTAAAAATTTTTAAAGTTTAGAATTAATTTTGATTACACAAATATCTATTATTTATTTAATTTTACCGCTGATTTATTGTTACTTTCTTGAATTTTATTGTTTTTAATATCTATAAAAAGTTTTTGTTTTTTTTCTTCTAATTCTTCTAATGAATCAAAAGAAAGTTTTTTATTTTGATTTACCATATATTCTAGTTTTCTATTTTCATAATGTGGTTTCCACTCAGATGATTCTTTTTTTACTACTCTTCTATTTTTATGTTCTTCTGGATTTTTTTTTGCTTCTTTTACCCTTTTTTCCCATAAATCATAAGAAATATCTAGATATATTACATTATCTTCTTCTGTAAAATCTTTAAAATAAGTTCCAAAAAAACCACCTGTAGATATAACGGAGTTTACATTATTTTTATTTAGTTCTTTAAATATTTTTTCAAACTTTTGATTTATATATTCCATATCATGATTTTTTACCATTTCAAAAATACTTCCATATTTCTTTTCTACTTCTTTATCTAAATCAAAAACTTTCATATTACAGTGTTTTCCTATTTCCAAACTAATGATAGATTTACCTGATAGTGTTTCACCTATAATAATAACATTACCATTTGTTTGTTTATTTTCATTATTTTCTATTTTGTTATATATTTCATCAAAATTAGTTGTATATTTGAAATTAGCATATTTTTTTAATTCCACCAACAATAAAGGATCATGTTTAAATGATTTATTATGATTTATTAAAATACCTAATGTATCATTATTTAAACAATGTTCTCGTACTTTATTAATGTCATCATCAATAAAAATACCATCTTTTGAATGTGGATGTTTTTTTCTTGCAGATATTACATTTTCAAACATTTTTGGAAAGTGTATATCTATATGTTTTCCTTTATATTTCTTTTGATCTTTAGACATAGAAGAAGTTATAACACTAACACTATATGTTTCTTTTAATTTTTCTACAAATTCAATTGAATTAGGAATTAAAGAAACATTTTTATAATGATTTCCTTCTTTTAATAGATTATAATGTTTTTTGATAATTTCTTTATGCTCTTCATCTTTATAATTAAATGTAGTTAATTTAGTATTTTCCAATTCATTAACGGTTTTAATAAATGGTTCTATAAAATACACTAAAGTATTGTCATAGTCTAAGTATATTTTTTTCATTTTTTACCTTTTGTATATTTATATAAAATTATTATAATAAATGAAAAGGAATTAAAATTAAACAATTAGAAACAGATATAAATAATCAAAAGTTTTTTTCAGAAACAATGTTATTATTTCCAAGAACTTCTACACCAGAATTAAATGAAGATTTAATCACCAAAGAAAATGTTATGAAGAAAAAAAATGAACAATCAAAAGAAAAAGAAGAACATTTTAATTCAATTTTTAAATCTTAAATATATGATTAAAATAAACACCTAAAGATAAAGTAAAAAAACTAAGGTTCGTAAGTCTCTTCTATAATCTTTGATTTATGATGTAGACTTAATTGTAGTCAATTTTTATAAAACTAATTGTTCAACTGTATGTTCTGAACCTAAATCTTCTTCAATAACACCACCATCTAAAAGAAAGTTGTCATAATCAATCTCTAAAGATACAGGGTCAATAGTAATATCTTTAGACAATATATTATATTGATAGGGTTTATCTAAAGAATCAAATATTTCTAAAATAGTATTATCTTCTAAAACAATAAAAACTTCACCATCATTTTCTAATGTTTCAACAATTTGTGTATTTTGGTATGCTTCAAAAATCTTTATTTCTTTGTCTTCTTTTCCTAAATATGAAGTTAATAACAAGTTTGATCCTTTTTTTTGTATATATAATTATATACAATTATACCTTAAACACAGATTAAAAGTAGATATTATGAAGTATTTAGAAAAAAAATAGCCGAAAACCTAACTATTTTAAGGTGGGTTAATTCAGTTTTAAGTGAAATCAGAAAGTGATTCAGTTATTTCAATATATTTAGAATGTGTCATAATAAATTCTAAATCAATAAGGTTTAAATTATGAAAAAGACGAATAAATTCATTTGACAGTGCTTTATCTGTAAGTTTACTTAATTGTCCTGTTCCTTCGCCTGTTATTAAAGAAGTTAAAAATGTATCATCGTTATGCAAAATACCTTGTTTAATATCTATTATATATTTTTTTGTTATTGATTTTATTACAAAATCTTTTATTTCTTTATTTATCATTTTTTTATTAACATTTCCAATTTAGTAATCAAATCAATAACATTTTCTTTTATTACTAAACCATTAACATCTACTATATTTGTTGAATGAATGTATTTAATTAATTCTACACTACTTGGTATTCTATTTTTTGGTGTTTTAAATTTATAAACCTCTACAGAACCTACTAAAATATTTTTATTCTCGAAGAGTGGTTTGTCTTCATCCATATATTCTAAAATACCTAGGTTTGTAAATTGTAGATATTCTTTGTTAAGTATTTCATAAATAGGTGCAATATCAACATTATAATATTCATCACAATTTTCTTTCCCCATTAAAAATTTTTTTTCAATTTCTAAAGCTTCTTCTTTACTTGTACCTTCAAACACTCTGTAATGTTGTGTATAATCATTATACTCTGAGTCTAATGCAAATCCTATTAATTTAAAATTATTATCATTTATAAACATAAGTTACCTTTTTTTTATTTTTTATTATATAAATGTAAACTTAAATAATAATTAAATACAATTTTTTGTTTTAAATACATTGATTATCTGTATTTTTTTTCTATTGATTATAAAAGAATTAATATTTTTTATTTTCAGATATAATATACATATAATTAATAGAAAAAAAATATACATATAATCAAGGTATAACATGTTGAAAAAACTTTTTTTAGACCAAATTCAAAGAAAACACGTACAAGGTATTAAAATTTTTTTAGATAAAAACAAAAACTTTGATATAAATCAAATCAACAAAAATAAACCACTTTATTCTTATTTTGATTTAAAAGAAGAAGTTACTATTGATATTATTAAAGTCTTATTAGAATATGGTTTTGACTTATCAGCAGAAAATATGAATGATAATAGTACTTTGTTTCAGGATGTTTGTTGGAATTACAATTCCAAATTAATTAATTTTTTAATTGAT
>Ga0209776_1001388_pt1 | contig 12718 bp, 8 predicted proteins | sample SaaInlLV_10m_DNA_3_FD_184670 | JGI IMG/M metagenome (GOLD analysis project Ga0209776, IMG submission 184670) | Marine microbial communities from expanding oxygen minimum zones in the Saanich Inlet - Saanich Inlet SI073_LV_165m_DNA (SPAdes) (version 2) | ecosystem: Environmental > Aquatic > Marine...
CCATCCAAGGTCAACTATCTCATCTGCGATATAGTCGTCCTCAGTATAAATGCTGTCTATCTCTGCCTGTAACACAGGACCAACATCTGCTATCTCAATTACACCATCTACAATCTTAGCTGCTGTAATACTATTGTCAGGAATATCGTCTGCTGTTACTGGTACTGGTGATGGTACTCTACCTACGTATGGCATATTATTCTCCTAAAATTAAGTGATTTCCATAATTGATAACACTGCATCTAAAGATGAAGCTGTATTACTCTTCACCTTCACAATGTCTCCTGCTTGAAGCACAATCTTGTTACCAGACATAATCTCTACCGCTGAACCTGATGGTAATGGAATGTCTTTAATGAAGTACACAGAGGTGTTAGTTTCAACATCAACAGTAGTACTCACAATTTGAGCACTAGCGTTAACTGAAGAACCTAAGATATTAGCCACTGTTAATCCGATGATTACTGTAGTTGTGCTTGCAGGTACTGTGTAGACTGCTAAAAGCGATGTGCCTATCGTGGTCTTTGTTTTTAGTTTAAATGTATTAGTTGCCATTTATTTCTCCTAGCCTAATGCGATCGACATAGCTACTGCTGTACCTGACGCATCATCATTTTGACTAGCTGCTTCATTAAGACCGGCTGCTGTCATACGTAATTCGATTAACGAGCCATCACTGAATGCTCTAGCTGTTGTACCATCTTGAGCTCTACCGCCTGTGGGTATAGTTAATGTCTTAGTTCCTGTGTTGATAGCATTAACTTTAATAATCTCAAGGTCTAATCCTTCAACTAGAGTCAAGTAAGTGTAATCTCCACTACCTAACGTTGGAAACTCACTCACATCAGTTACTACCACAGATAATACTGATGACGAGATTGCTCCATTTATAGATGTTGAGGCATTATTACTAAACTTGATAGCCATATTAACTAACTGTTATAGTCCAAGTAATCGTCATAGAGTCTAAAGCACCCTTATTAACTACTGCGAACTTAGTTCGTGCAAACATGTCCTCATCTGCGTGACCTGCAGTTGCGTGGTTAAAGATACCTGCTTCTGTAATAGCACCTGTGCCATCACCTGCTGCCCAAGTACAAGCATACTCAATAGAGGCGCCTGATACAGTACCACCATCTACAGTCAATACGTTTCTGTCTAGCTCTGTTACTAAAGCGGTATGAGCAGCAATTACAGGTGCTGCTGCGATGGTAGTAGTATCTGTACCAATAGCCATATGTGACATCTCAGGTTTAATTGTATAAGGAGAAGCTGTGTCTTTCAAGCGACTAGCTACCCAGTTCTTACCGTCAGTAACCACTAAATTCTTAGTCTTTTGGACTACTTCGTTATTTAGTGAAATTGTTAGTGCACCTGTTAGTGCAAAATTATCGTTAATCATTTTAAAACTCCTAGTTTAATGTTGCTGTGTTAAAGGCTGCGCCATTTAGTGCATATCCTGAAACTTTGTTAATATTTACCACATCCCCCATACTAACTATGTCAGTACCGGTGAATGATTTACTTAATTGTAAACCATGTTCTTCAGTAAATGTAAAAAGATTAGATAAGCCTTTACTTAAATCATTACCTAATATGTCTGTAAATCCAAAATTATTCCCAGTGTAGCTGTAGTAGTCTTTATCTACTTGAGCCGTATCATCGAGCGTAATTGAGTCTTCTACAAGTTTTGTGAATGAACTAGCGTATGTATCGTTGACATTGGCCGGGTCACTGAAAGTCCTTTTAAATAATAGAACAACTGCTATGACATCACCGAATGTTAGACCATCATCTATAATCTTAGTCTGTGTTAATCCAATTATGTCTAATAACGTTGTTATATTGCCTTTATTACCATAGTAGTCTTTGTCAATCTGACTAGCATCATCTAAGGTAAATGCATCTGTAAAGTCCCGCTTATACGAAACTACTTTAACAAAATCATCTAGTAGATTAAGTAATTCAGGTGCATTATTCTTTGTGTAGCTTGAAGCATATTGTTCTGTAACAGTAGCAGTGTCTTCTAGAACTTTACTAAAGACATTTACAAGGACTTCACTAAGAGGTATCTCATCCTTAGGCATTCTATTATTAGAATCTGGGTCAGTCCAGATACCTGTAGCGTGTGATAATTCGGCAGCGCTAACACTAGCTTGCAGTAATTCAATTGATATTGTAGCGCGTATAGCCACTGTACTAGAAGTCTGCTCTTACCTTAAACTTGAGCTTATCGAATATAGTTAGTTTCTTACCTGAGGTGTCTTCCAATTCGATTTCACCTTCGTAAGTACCAGCATCAACATCTAAAGTAGTAGCATTCCACTGCATATGGCACATACCGCTTGTATAAGGCGCAGTCTTACCACATGTCATAGTGTCTAGTACAGTGTCACCGCCAAGGGCTCTAAAGTACACTCTAACTGTTTGCGCAGTTAAGTCAATTGGTGCCCACGTAGTGGCGTCGTCTTCATCAAGCGTTTTACCTGCAGCTGCAGTGTTTGAGTCTCTTAACGTAAAGTTAAGCTCTGGTTTGTCATCACCCGATACGAGGTTGATTGTGTCGTAATACGCCATTTAGGCCTCCAATATTTAACCGACTTAGTCGGGTTGTTCTCAGCATTTGGTTATGCAATACATTCAATATATACTTGTTACTTTAAAAAGTCAACACCTATTTTTAAACAAATCCACTATCCTCTAATTTACTATTACTACTCAATGTCGTTGGAGTATTTAGACCTAATAAATTTATCTGCTTACAGCTCTCTCTAAACCTAAGGTAGTAGGTGTTGTTCTCTGCCTTCATATCACCACTTACAGATACATGTGCCTTATACGCGGCATAGTTCAAGAGAGCCTCTGTGTACGTGTGAGGGAGCTCTAGCTTGGATCTAATGTTCTTAGATAATACCACTTTAACCGCTACTGCACAACCTTAAATTGATTTAATATTGGTAATGACTTAGTAAACTTACGTCCCCAGTCTTCTGTCGTGTATATATCAGATATTTTACTGATAGTCGGTCCAGTAACCCCTAGTAGCGGATTATTACCCCACTCACCCTGTTTCTGAACATCTAGGAATACCTGCGCAATACTATACAGTCCTGAACGCTCCATAGCATCTGCGAAGTCACGCTCAGGTGGCTCTTCATCTGCCATAGCATAACGGATCGTATCCCTAAGTAATAGCCCCATTAACCCGAGAGGTATAGTAGTCGCCACCGTAAGTATTGGTAGCATAGCCCTTGCATAAGCCCCACCGTTCGCGTGCTGTTTCGCCTCCCGCCCAACTTGGTTCATTATAGTAAGTTGGAACGAATACATAAACTGTTTGAGATGCCACAATAACGTCCACTTAGGATCCGATGCCCATATTGGCCGTTGTGTAGCATCAGGGCGCATAACAGCCTCATCTACAAAGCGGGTCATAGCCTCAATAATAAGTTTCTCGTTAACATTAGCTGCTGATGGGCGGGGTTTGCGCTTACCATTCTTAACCCAAGTATCAACCGCTTCTTTAGTAAGTCCTAATGCCTCAAGGTTCGCTTTATCCCCTGAAGCCGCCCACTTGAGCATAGACTGCTCGCCCATTGATAGTGCCATTAACCGTGAGAATCTAGTGAACGCCTGCATACCGTTATACTTAAATAGCTTATCGTTCCATTTATGCGCTTTCTCGTACATAAAGCCGTGCTCATACTGCTCTTGGACTGCGTGCTGCACATTCTTCTCTGTAACAATCCCCCACCACTCAGCAGTTTCTTGCAGTAATTTAGGATCACTACGCATAGCTTTAAACGCGTCCTGCATACCTTTCCACGAATCTTTAAGTCCTGCATCCCCGCGTATAGCTGGTCCCACGAGATCAGGTAACTGTGAAGTAAGTGCTAACGGGAGGATTAACCAGTTAACGAGTGCTAATGCCCAACCCTGTGTTTTATACAATGAGTCGTTCATATCAAGACCTAGGCGGCCTTCAAGCGCAAGCATAGCTTTACTGAACATATCCACCTGCTTTTCCGTAGCTCCCATAACTTTCATCGAACGTACATGAGAGTGAATAGATGCTGATGGGTCCCACTGTGTACCGAAGTCAGTATGCACATACCCACCGAAACGCTCATTCCACTCTAATCCTTTAGCGACACCGTGATTATATTCTGTGAATATATCACCTAGTGAACTTCGAATAAGCCCATGCTTCAGTAGTACATCTGTAGGTATATTTAATATCCTATGCTTATCCCGTTTAATACTTGCTGGAGTCTGTGAGAACTCCTCTGCATCTCTAAATAATGCGTCACTTCCGCGTGTTGATAATTTATCGAACATATCTTCTTTATCAACCTTCGGAGTATACTCATCGAAGAGCTTAAACATAAGGTCTTTATTCTTAGCGACTACGATCTCGTCCCATATATGCGGGATATAGTTCTCCCGTTTCTGAATACGATCAGCCGGCTTCATACCCATTTTTGTCTGTTCGGCTAAGATATTATCAAACATTTCATCGAAAACGGCTTTAACCTTAACACCCTTAGCTGATAATTTATCACCATTAATAATAGCATCTAATATCTGCTTCTGTTCAGTAGCAATATCCCTATCTTTCATACCTTTAAATATACGGTCGAACTGCGTCTGATATTCACCTGTACGGTTCTGCAACGACTCCCGGAAAACCTGAGTCTTCCCAGATATATTCTCCGTAACTTTAGTACGTGTCTTATGATAAAACTCAGATATAACTCTGTCAGCTCCGGGAACCTTAAATGATTCTAGCATCCACGGAAGTGTCCATAAAGTCTTACGGGTTACGTCCCAAATGGGAGATCCCACTCCCCTGATACTCCGTCCGATTGCGGCGAAGAGGGCTTTCTCCCTACCGGGGCTGACGGCATTTTCGTAATGCGCGGGGTTTTTGCTATTACCGCTTTGTTTCTTCGTTGCCACTCCGGGTCCGACGCTACCCGCCGCCCCGTGTGTCCTAGTCCCTGTGCCACTTCTAGCTCGCTTAATTTTTGCATAACTGCCCTCTATATATTTAGTAATTGCAGGATACTCACCCCGCTTTTCGTGATGTAACAGGTAAGCCGCCGCGTACTGCGCGTGCAGCTCTAAAAGATACGCGCCCATCATATCGGGTTTAACGATTACACGGTCATTTTTAATATCCGCGAGTTTTCCGTTATTGTATGGATGTGCGAAAAAAGATGTGTATGGAGCTAACCCTTTAGAAGCCTCATACGCCTTAACGAACTTTTTATACTCTACTTCAACCGATGCAGGAGTAAAGTCCATATCATAACCATCGGCTGCGTGATGAATTGCGTGCCCTAACTCGTGCGCAAAAACATGAGCCATTTGCACCTTGTCCATCTTTTTGTCTTTCTCTGAGTACGCAATAACAATATATTCCCCCGGCATGTATGAGCCTAAAGTTGTTTCACCATCCTGCTGATCGGCTATCCATACACCATTTTTTAGGTTGTTAAACACCTCTTTAGGTAAACCATTCCCTTCAAAAAAGTCGAGCGCAGCATTGAAAAGTGCTATCTCCTCACCTTTTGGAGCTCTAAAGTTTTTATAGCTATTACGCATATCTGCATCTGGTTTTATAGCTCCTTGAGATATAACTCGTGGAGAAGCAGTTTTTTCTGTATTTGGGATAGTAAGATTTATATTAGTTGGAACATATTCTTTTAGTTCTCTCTCAAAAACTGCTGATCCGTTATCGCCTACATATTGGTCAACTCGTATTGAACTGTGTTTACTGAACTCAGCCTTAGCTGCATCTAATTCACGTTTACTTCCATTAAGTCTTATCGCCAGTTCATTAAGCGCATCGACTATAGGTGTATCGTGCATCTTACCCTTCTTATCACGAATTGGTATATTCCCATCAAGTACACCTAAATTAGCCGCTTCTTTTAGCTGCTTATTCATCGAGTCTATTACATCATCTATAATGTTATAGTTAGTCGATCTATCGAGGAACGCCTCATTAAGTGTTTGCCCAATATCTGGCATAGCGATAGGTGAAGCTTCAGCCGCATCATGTAAATTCAAGAACGGAGTTGTGGCTACATGTTTATTTAACGCTTCAACAATATTAGCCCCATCATACGAGTGCGTAAGTACAGGCATCGTAGCTGACCCAGGGTCAATAATACTTTTATGCCTAATACCTGCGCTTATACTCTTTTGCCCATTTACTGCCATATGAATCTGAACAGGTGGAGTATTACTCGCTATTTTCTTAGATTTCCCGAAGATTATCTCGCCAGTACCACCCTTCATACGAGGGAGCATAGGTTCTAAACTCTTCTCTATCTCCGCACGCTCGGCTTTAGTAATAAGGTCTTTACCCTTAAACGCTGCATCTCTAGCCTTAGCATATAAAGCTGCCTGTATAGACATAGCATCTGTAACTACTTTGTAGAAACTTCTAATTTCTGTGAGCTCTTTCTCTAGTATAGTAGCTATAGCACCTACCTCTGTATCATAGGACATAACCTCCACATCTATCGGTGTGGTTACGTCGCCTTTAGCCTCAGCCGCCTCATATAGCGCCATCTCAACACTATTAAACATACTACTATATAGTAACGTCGTTTTAACTGACTTTTTACTAGCCCCGTACATATATATGGTAAACGGTGACTTCAATAGCTTACGCCAAGGGGCATTAACGTGCCCTTTGGTTGTTACTGGCCCAAAGAGCTTAATTAGTTCCGGTATCTCTGAGGCAGGTATTTTTTTAGCTAGTGTCTGGTAAGCATCGGTTGTCTGCTTATCCTGTGCATACAAGCTGCTATTTTTATGCTTACTACCGGGGACAAACACTCCAATCTTACCTAGCCAATCAGTCCATTTAGTAATAAGCGGGCTGTTCATAAGTCCGATAGCAAACCCATTAGTTTTACCATCCATTTCTAGTGATATATTTGAAGTGAATATCGCCTCAGAGTTATACTTCTGAAGTTCAATATACGCCTTAAACCCATCGTAATCTACAGCGTCAAACTCAACTAAGAACTCTTTAGCGTGCGCAGTTGATACTGGCGCTTTATTAGCCTCTATCCATGCCAATGCCTTTTTGAATGTAGCTACATGCACGCTTCTTTTAGTATTTTCATCATTACCAAGGTGGTGCGAAATAGCTAAAACATACTGAGAGTAATTGCTTGAAGCTGACTTGATCTTAGGATTAACCCTAAACGACTGCTTTGCAGGACGTATAAATAATCTATGGAGTTTACTCCCCTGAGGAGTAATGATCCCCTGCATACCCATACGGATATTAGCCCACGCTTCATTCATGATAAAGAATGGATCCCATACTTTATCCCGCTGGGTTAGCGTGGAGAACTCCATCATATTATCCAAGTCCCGCTTAGTAGCTGCTAACTTAGCCCTTTCATCTTCTCTACGACCTTCGTGGATTTTATCAAAATCAACGTTCGTTCCTGATAACTCTAGTAGGAAATCTTCAAACCCCTTTGTATCACGAAGATTCTTAAAGCTATCGTCGTATACCCACTTAACATGCGAATACTTAAATAACGCATTTAACTGTTCTTTCTGTACTTTGAAATCCACCCCAAACTTAGCTTTAATAAATTTCTTAATTTGTTTAAAAGTAGGTTCCGCAAATGACGGCTCTTCAAATACATTATTTACACCGACTAATATATCGTATACAACATTATTAGACTTAGCTATGTCCATCGCAACTTGTACGTTTTTATGAGGTTTTTCAAGCCCCTGTTTATCGACAGTATGTATTACTTTAATAAAGTTAGTTTTAGACGCGCCCTTCTCTGACACTCCCGAAAATTTAAACTTCGTCCGCTCCGCAGCAGTCATACCCTGTATTTTAACAAGTGACATATCAGTTATAACACCCAGCGCAAACGTACCTAACGCCGTGTTCATACGCGCATCCATATCATGGATAGTATCATCAACCGCTTTAATACCTAACGCACTTTTAATCTGCCCCCCTAGCTCATTAGCAGCTACAGTCATTGGTATACCCATAGACTTAACTTTCTTATACTGAGCGTTAGTAGGTCGGGCATCCATAAGCATAATATTCTTAACCTGATCTTTACTCAGATTAAGCGTGCCACTACTACGCTGCGCAACCCACCGATGGGCAACTACTGATATAGTAGCTAAATCCGCATCGCTATACATAGCAAAACCATCTCGCATCTGCTGTATAAGTAGTGATGGATCATTTAATATATCGTCAGGGTATATCTTTTTACGTTGTGGAACTCTGCCTATTTTAATGGCCGCAGCACTAAAGATACCCTTAAACTTATTAATACTAGCCGTCAGTTTACCAATATCAGTAGCTTCTTCAAGTTTACGAAGCTGATCTTTATCAGTAGTTTCTAATGTTTCGGGTAATACCTTTTTATCATCACGGGTAAAGTTATCCTCAAATGTAGTACCCTTTAAGCCTTTACCTTGATTGCCAGACGGTATAACTTCTATCGGGGTACCCTCTTTAGCCTCTACTACCAGCGGCTTCTTCTTGTCCCCCTTAATATATGCGATAACCGTATCAGCACTAATACCATATTGTTTAGCGAATGATGCAACATCTGGTTTAAACGGTAAGTCATCAATGACCGTTTGCCATTCAGCTTTCTGTTGCTTAGCCTCTACTACCAGCGGCTTCTTCTTGTCCCCCTTAATATATGCGATAACCGTATCAGCACTAATACCATATTGTTTAGCGAATGCTGCAACATCTGGTTTAAACGGTAAGTCATCAATGACCGTTTGCCATTCAGCTTTCTGTTGCTTAGGCTTAGGTGCCACCGCACCAATACTTTTAGCATACGCCTTAATCATTGCAGTTTTACTTGCTCCGTACTCAGTAACGGCATCCTCAACACTCATCCCATTATCTAATGCTACTTGCCATTCAGCTTTCTGTTGCTTAGGCGCTGGTTTAGGCTTAGGCGCTGGTTTAGGCGCTGGTTTAGGCTCTTTCGCTGCTGCTACATCAGCTTCTAACTTCGCGGTATATTGGGTATAAGCCTCGGGGGCTCTAACTTTCATCGCTGCTAGTAGATGCTTTAGTTCATCATACTGCATTTGCATTATACGCTTCTGCAGGTCCGATAGATCCTGCTGGTTACCACTCAATAGAGCAACAGCCGCACCCCACCGGTGATGAACTTCTTTAAAGAAGTAATGATTAGACACCTCAGTTTTGTTACTCCACGGCACTCCATCAAAAGCTTCCGCCACTTCCGCAGCACTAGGGTGTATAACTTCACCTTTATCGGTGTATGTAGTTTTAGGTCGCCACTGTAACCACTTGTCTTCTACTTGAGGATTAGTATCTTTTTCTATTTCAGGAAATCCATTAGATGCACTTTCTTTTACCCGCGCCTTAGACCTCTCCTGCGCCATATCAGTATAACGCGTTTTAATAGCCTCTACTAATTGGGCACGGTTAAGATTTGAGCAACTAGCCATTATGTACACGCCCCCATCTGCTTAGCTACATTATTTAGATCAGTCATACTAATATTTTTCCCGTTTTTAAACCAACTATCGGACTTTAGTTTACCATCCTTACGGAATATATTAATAGGTATTTCGTCTCGAACCTCTTCTTGCCTAGTGGCCGTCTCGCCTACAGGGGGTACATCTGAATCCCAAACAGGTGGAGGAGTGACATCTGCCTGTACATTGTCTTCTATTCCTTGCGCCCGCTTGAGCCCCGCAGCATCAACTACTTCAACTCGGACGTTATCTAATTTATCTATATTACCTATATCCACCTGCAGTGTTTCAGGGGTAGTCGGGACTATAGTCACCGTATCCCCTGTATCACGATCATATGCGACAATACCAGCGGCATTACTATTTGTATCTAAAGTTTCGTCTTCTGCGGTACGCCGCGCCTGCATAGCTCCTACTGCATCAACACCTGTCGATATCCCCATAGCCGCTGCCCCAGCAGCAACAGTCGTACCACCACCCGCCGCAGCTCCAGCAACAGCTGCTTGGTTACGTTCACTAATAGCCTCTGGGCTCATCATATCATAGTCAGGGTTATGGTGCTTCTTGTTAAGTTGACCTATAGCCGTTTGTGCGTACTCAGTTGCACCCTCAGCCACTGACGTTACTCCCGCCGCCCCCATAAGCTGTTTAAGTCGCCCTTTAATACCCCTAGACGTACTACCAGTAAGTTTCGCTAACTTACCTATAGCAATGCCTAACGGGGCAAACTCTAGAGCTGCACCCGGTACGCCAGCTATAAGCGACGAACCCGCAGCATCATCGGCACTAACGCCCTCAGCTAATAACTCATTGAAATATTCGCCCGACTGCACGCCATACGCACCCGCAGCACCACCAGCTATGAAAGCGTTCGTACCACTAATAAACGCTTTACCCACAGCGGCTCTACCCGCTAAACCTACTACACCGCCACTAAGCATAACCGCGAGGTTCGGTAGGTTCTCCACCATCTTCTCAATGATAAAGCCACCTGTATCAGCGAGGCTATGAACATCATCAGTAGTCGCGAACTTAGGGGGGTTTCTAGCAGCTTCAACTAGGTTCTGTACACGTCCCTCATCCATCCACGCTTCAGCAGATTCCAATCCAAACTTATTAGATACAGCCTGCCCAAAACCATATAACATACCCTGAGTTTGGTCTACTCCTCTACGAAGCGCCCCGCCTACTAAAGGTTGTTTATATGGTTTTCTAACGTTACTACGTGTTATAGCACCGTGTAAACCTGCGGCTCTATTAGCCTCTCCGACCTTAACAAATTCAGATAGCGTATCATATTCTGGAGTACCTTCTATCGCTGATTGTCTATTAAACTCGCCTCTTGCTATATCATAGGCGTTAAACTTCGTGACATCGTGTCGTGCAACATCACCAACACCTTTAGCCACCATAACAGCATTAAGGTTACGCCCACTTGCATCTCTGGCAACTCCTAGTGGTCTACCGTAGTAACCGTATCCATCCTGCTCAATATGGTCTAATTTTGATAATGTCTCAGTTGCTATCCTATTTTCAATCTCTGACCCACGGGTTCCATAAATAGACCCACCTTCCGAAGCAATATCTCCACTAACGTGGCCTTCTTCTTTGGCATCAAACCCAAGAAGCCTGTACCGTTGTATAGTATCCGCATCTTCCATACCGCGAGCATCAGTTACATCAGATGCTCCGGCTATTAACCGTGCGACGGTATCGTCAAGACTCATTGCGGTTTCATCGGCTCAGACGTATCTTTCTCACCTATAATACGTGCGATAAGTTTGTCTAGCGTAATACCCGCATTATCGGCTTCTTCCCGCAATAACGCGACATCAAACTGTTTCTTACTTCCATCTTTAGTAAGTAGTGCGATTGTACTCTGTGACTCAGAAAACTTAGCTAGGAATTTAGATATCAGCATATTACCTGTACTGAGATTAGCTGCTCTGTCTTCAGACATTGGGTTGTACCAACTAGACTGACTCCCTTGGAAATCATTAGATCTATTCATACCTATAATCTTCCCTGCGAGTGCGAAATCTGCTGGTGTCATTTCATCCATACTACGCCTTCCAAAAACTACTGCTATCGCCGCGGGTGATTGTGATAAGGTGTTATATATATCAGACTTAGCCTTATCGGTATCAAACTTTTTAACCCCCTTAGCACTTTTAGTAAAGTACCCTCGTGCCCCCCCATAATAGTCTTCCAGCCCAGGGACCACCATATCTAATGTGGAGCTAACCCCCTTCATTATATCGGATTTACTTTTAACCTTACTAGCCAAATCCTTAGCTGACATAGACAGTGTTCCGGTTTCAATGAAATTGGATAACGAATCCTTCCCGAGAATACCACCTTCTTGTAGTCTTCGTACAGCGGCTAACTTACGTGCGTTCCAAGCCTTAGTAGCCGTAGAAAGTACCTTAGTGGCCTCAGTCTCAGTCATTTCAATACCAGCCGCGTTCTTCCACATACGCTCAGTAGGCTCACCTGCTGGCGACGGAATATCCCCAGAGGGGTCTTTTTTATGTTCATTAACTTTAGCTTTCTTCTCATCATCTGAGAGCGCGCTACCGCCTAGATATACCGCTCCGCCAACCGCTGCAGTTTTACTTGATGTAAGTACATTTTTAACTGTAGGCGCAATCGTCCACTTCCCGTTAGCCGTCTGGATAACTTCTTGTGAACCCGCACGATAGTTACTCGCATTTAATGAACGCTGCGCTGCGGCCTCAGTATCAAAGTTTCTGCGGTTTGCTGGTATAGTTCTTCTACGGCCAAAAGCCCCTGGATCCCCATACTCACGGCGCGTTCTCCCTAACCCACGGCGTGTAGCAACCGTAGCACGTTTACTTAGTTCATCTGCAGCTTTTACGACCTGTTTACCTTTCTTATATACGCCATAGAGCTTACCCCCTGCACTAAATGATCTTAATACTGCAGATGCTACCCAACCAACTCCGGGAACAAACATAGCAGCAGTAGCTGCTGCATCTAATGGGTTTTCGGTAATCCAATCCCCCACCTTAGTCATCACCCCCGGATCTTTAACTATATCAGCTTCTATCTTTTGGGTATCTCCCAGCTTAGACTGAGTTTCTATATCCTCAACCGTAACAGCGGGTGGTTTAACCGTAACAGCGGGTGGTTTAACCGTAACAGCGGGTGGTTTAAC
>Ga0209776_1001393_pt1 | contig 12675 bp, 7 predicted proteins | sample SaaInlLV_10m_DNA_3_FD_184670 | JGI IMG/M metagenome (GOLD analysis project Ga0209776, IMG submission 184670) | Marine microbial communities from expanding oxygen minimum zones in the Saanich Inlet - Saanich Inlet SI073_LV_165m_DNA (SPAdes) (version 2) | ecosystem: Environmental > Aquatic > Marine...
TCATCGAAGGTCTGATCATGGACATCACGGATATCAAGCAGGCCAACGAGATTCTGGCTTACCGTGAACTGGAGCTGAAAAAAACCCAGCACATCGCCAAGCTGGGCAGTTGGCGCATAGATCATGACTCCGGACAGATGGAATGGTCGAAAGAGCTGTACGATATTTTCAGAATCAACACCTCGGTTGCGCTGCCAAGGTTTGAAGAACAATCCCAGTTTTATACCGACGAAAGCTGGCAACGTGTTGTGGCGTTTTTCAATGAACTTGGCTCTCAAAGCGAAGCGCAGGAAACAGAACTGGAAATCGTTCGTTCCGATGGCTCACTCGGTTGGATTTTTGTCCACGCCGAAATTCAGAAAGACCCCCACGACAAGGCCTTGTATTACTGGGGCACGGCACAGGACATCACCGACCACAAGCATGCGGAACTTGATCGTGAGCGGTTCAGTAAACGCCTGGCACAGACCAGCAAAATGGAAACCGTTGGCCAATTGACCGGGGGTATAGCACACGATTTCAACAACCTGCTCACGATCATACTCGGCAATCTGGAGTTGATGGATATCAACAACATGCAGGACCAGACCCAACGAGAACAACTGCAAAGCATGAACCGTGCGGCCGAACGCGCAGCTGAGCTGATACAGCAATTGCTCGGTTTTTCGCGCAAGCATCCCTACAAGGTGGAAGACCTCGACATCAACCAATTGATCACCGGCATGCAGGACATGATCGTGCGATCAGTCACTCCGGCAATTACGGTAAACGTCGAACTGCAGCCGCAGCTATGGAAATGCAAGGTCGATAGCGGCGAGTTCAAGGATACCCTGCTTAACCTGGTCACCAATGCCCACGATGCCATGGGACAGGGAGGCAAGCTCAGCATCACCACGCACAACACCGAACTCAACGAAGAATTTTGTCGCTACCAGACCGACTTGAAACCAGGAAGTTATGTTGAGCTGCTCATTAGCGATACCGGAGCAGGCATTGAGCCGGAGATTCTAGATCGCATCTTCGAGCCCTTTTTTACCACCAAGGATAGCGGAAAAGGTACCGGACTGGGTCTGGCCATGGTATTCGGTTTCGTGCGTCGCAGCGGCGGGAAAATCATCGCCCATTCGCGTCTCGGTGAGGGTACCGATATTCACCTGTACTTTCCGGTCTCAACCCCACCGGTAATGAAGGTGGTGGAATCGATTCAAACAAGCAACCCGAAAAGGCTGGGCTCTGAAAACCCCGCAATACTGATCATGGAGTCGAACCAGCACTTGCTACAACAAATGGCGAGCTTTCTTGAACATTGCGACTACCGGGTATTGTCTTCAAACAACATCCTGCTCGCGAGCGAATTACTGGAAAGAAATCCGGACATTCGACTGTTGATGACCCAGATCCCATTGCAGGGAGACAAGGCTGTCGCTGAATTAATCGAATATGCGCATCAATGCATCCCCGACATAACGGTACTGGTCTCGGTAAGCCCGGCATTTACCAGTCACATACCCATGGTTAAGAACAATAGCAGCTTTACAAACGCGCCCTTGAATCAGATCCTGTTGTCCGATTTACTGTCAAAGGTCAATACCTTGCTTTATCCCGATGAATATCCCAATCGTCTTGAACCCATTGTTTGGCACGAAAAAAACAGCAGTGGTAATCCAGAGATCGACAAACAAAGAAAAAAACTGATTGAATTGCACAACACGATCATCTCCCGCGATCAAGAAAAACAAATGATGACTCTGGACCTGGCCCAGGATGAATTCAGCAAACAATTGAGAAACTGCTTTGTAACCGAAGACAAGATTCTGACCCAGGTTGATTTACCGAAGGCGAAAGATCACCAACTGGTTCATAAAGTGCTATTGCAGGATTACGAGCAACGGCTACGCACGCTGAAGCATGAACCCAAAAGCTTTAACCGAATCGCCCGCGAAATCCGCAAATGGTGGTTTGACCACTCCGTCGAAATGGATCATCAATTTCGATTCTACCAACCCTCATCAACGCGTACCGATTAAACAAGAGTCATGCAAAATAAAGTAACACCCACAAAAGTATTTATTGTCGATGATGACGCGCAGATGGTTGAGCTACTGGGCTTCATGGTGTCTCGCGCAGGGCTTGAGTGGGAGGGCTTTACCTCAGCCGCTCCATTCATAGAGATCATCCACAACCTGCCGCTGCACTCACTGGTCATTCTTGACCTTCATATGCCCGGATTTGATGGCATCGAAGTCATGCGGCACCTGGCGGCATTGTACGCCTCCACGCCCCTGATACTGATCAGCGGAGGCGATAGAAACGTACTGCGCGCTGCTGAAAAACTCGGCCATGCACATAACCTGCACGTCATGGCCACCCTGTCGAAGCCGTTCAAGGCATCGGAGTTCTTTCCGATTTTACAGAATGTCATCAACACATCCTATCAGGCCCTTTCCAGGAACGCGTTGAATCGTCACATGATAGGTGACTACGAATCCATCATGCAGGCCATTGAGCAGGATGAATTCGAGTTACACTATCAGCCCCAGGTCACCATCAACGGCCGGCGGCTGGTCGGAATGGAAGCACTGTTACGCTGGAACCATCCCAAGTTCGGATTGATCTACCCTGACACCTTTATCCCGGTAGCGGAAAACAATGGCTTGATCGACGAATTGACACAGTGGGTCCTTAGAGCCGCGACCCGCAGTGCTTCGCAACTGATTAGTGACGGATACAACCTGAATGTATCGGTGAATATTTCAGCAGCCAACATCTCCGCCCTGACCTTTCCCGAGCAAATCAGAAACATGCTCGACGAGCACGACATGGAACCCTCACGCCTGATGGTAGAGGTAACGGAAAGCGCGTTGATGGGTGAGGTAGTCACCAGTCTCGACATCCTCACCCGCATGCGCCTCAAGGGCATTCGTCTATCCATCGACGACTTCGGCACCGGCTATTCTTCGCTACAACAATTACACCGAATCCCATTCAGTGAACTCAAGATTGACCGCGCCTTTGTGTCCAACATGCTCAAGGACAAGGAAGCCCGCTCCATCGTCAAGATCTGCATCATGCTAAGCCATGAGCTGGGATTAAGCTCTATTGCAGAAGGCGTTGAAGACAGCGAAACCCTGAAAATGCTGACCGACATGGGTTGTGACATGGCACAGGGGTTTTACATCGCGAGCCCGATGCCGATGGATTCACTGTTGGATTGGGTCAATCAATCCAACATCGAACATTAAGGCCGGTTCATTTTTGTGAATAGTGTGGTTTTTTGTTGTTAATGGAGAAAGCAAAGTGCTTTCTCCATTGTCTGTAGATTTAGGGAACCTCTGAACAAGTCATCGGTTTCTCGTTAGTGAAAAAATTCTCGAGATATTTACCGATTTGCGACCTCCCTCGATGCTTTCGCATCCAAAGTGCGCCCTTTGTCCATTCATTCGGCGCACCTATCCTACGCCAGCAGGTATTTCTGACAGGTCAGCAGGTTCGAAAATGCCGCTAATATGGTCAATCGACTGGTGTTCTTTTCCAATCCACGATAGCGCACCTTGCTATAGCCAAACTGGATCTTAATCCGGCGAAATGGGTGCTCCACCTTGGCGCGTACGCTAGCCCTAATGTTGCATCAAAACCTCGGAAAGGACATCCGATGGAATCGGTATAAAATATCTGCTTCAACCCGCTCATCTGTCGGCAAATCGGAGCGATTATCAGATTTAGGACGCACTGGCCCCTTACCCCAGATTTTGTCAACACGCCGGAGCAGCGCTCTTTGGGGGTTACGACGAGTTGAGTCGATGGGCAACGGTTTGGAAGAGGTGTTGATAGGGGAAGGCGCTGCTCATCAAGAGTTTGATGCGCCGTGTATTGCGCGTGATGACCGCTCCGATTTTCAATAGCGTCAAGCGGATGGTTCGAGGTGAGGCTTTGGCCAGGGTCGTCCCGTTCAAGGCCAGCCGCCGTACGCCTTCCAGGAGAACATAGGCCAGACCGGATAACAACTGCCGGAACTGGTTGTTCCACCAGTGGTGGCTCGATGTCCGGTGGGCGAACAGACCCAGTTGCTGATCCTTGATGCGATTCTCCATATCGCCCCGTGCACAATAGAGCTTATCGTACAGATAACGGTCCGTTTGAGGCAGATTGGTGACCACAAAACGCGGGTTGCTGCCCTTGCGGGTATGTTCGGCCTTGACGATCACCCGGCGCGGCTTGTCCCAGCTACCGGCGGCATAGCGTATGCTACTGAACAGGCGTTGTTTCTGGCTGCTGTTATCGAAGCGCTTTTGCGCTTCGTCCGTCCAGGGTTTCGCCAACTGCTCCAGGCGTTTATTGCGCGCAATGCCCACGATATAGCGCACCTGGTGGCGGTCGCACCAGCGCAGCATACGCCAGCGACAGAAACCGCTGTCGCCGCGAAAGGTGATCTCCGTGCGCGGCCAGTGCTGGCGAATGGCTTTCACCAGCAACGCCAGAATCGCCCAACTGTGTTGGGCTGCATCGATGTTGCTCTGACGCAGGTAGCTGACCAGCAGGTGACGGCCGCAGAACACATACAGCGGCAGGTAACAGTAGCGGTCGTAGTAGCCGTGAAAGAAGCGCCCCTCCTGCTCACCGTGTAGCGGCGTATCGGTCGCGTCGAAATCCAGAACCAAGCGCCGGGGCGCTTGCTCATGAGCCGCAATAAACTGATCGAACAAGACCTGATGTATGGCGAGCGCCGCCTCACGGTCGGCCCGACTCTCAAAGCGGCTTAGCGTAGCCGCGCTGGATAACGGCTTGTCACGCGAAACCGCAGTTTGTATTGCCAGATCATGGCGTAACTGAAGATGGTCATTCAAATCTTCATAGCCCAGCGCCAGGCCATACACGCGTTGCTTGATCAATTCCTCGACTGAGTATTCGCACCGGGCGCGAAGCCGTTGGTCCCCGAGCGCACGCGCCACGTCACGGCACAGCCCCAGCCGTTTGTCTGCTTGCGAAAGCAACAGCGCACCCGCATCGGATGTGATTTCGCCACCGCTAAAATCAGCTTCGACACGACGGCGTTTTACGGATGAAAATTCAAGGGTAGTCTGGTAGCATTTTGTCACGGGCAAACCTTGTTCGAAATTCGACTTAAGCAATTGAATTTTATCGAACTATTACAGGTTTGCCCTTTTTATTTGTGCAATATCCGGGCTAGCCTCCGGGTTTTCGTGGGTTAGCAAAGCCAGAGCCATAATGTAGTTTCGATAGCTACAACCGGAGGCTAGCATGAGTAAAGATACACTACTGTTCATTGGTTTGGATACCCATAAAGAATTTTCCGAAGTCGCCTATGTCGATGATCTTCGGGGATCATCCTGTTCGCATTATGGCAAGATTAAAACGACTAAACCCGCGTTGGTCAAGCTGGTGCGTCAATTTGAAAGCAAATATCCCAAAGTGACACTGCACTTTGTGTATGAGGCAGGCCCCTGTGGGTATTGGGTGTATCGGTTACTCACGAGTCTGGGTCATTGCTGTTATGTGGTCGCCCCATCGCTGATTGCCAAAAAGCCCGGTGACCGGGTCAAGACCGATAAACGCGACGCAATGATGCTGGCCACGCGGCTTAAGCAATGTGATCTGACACCGATCTATGTGCCTGAGCCGGAAGATGAAGCGATCCGAGATCTGTCGCGCGCCCGAGAAACGGCGATGAAGGATCTTAACGATGGTCGCTATCAATTCAAGGCCTTCCTGTTACGCAATAATATTCGTTATGAAGGTCCTGCCAACTGGTCACTGAAACACCTACGCTGGTTAACTGAACTGGTACTACCCCATCCCTGCCAGCAAATCGTCTTGCAGGAACATCTGCAAACTATCATGGAACGCCAGAAACGACTTGAACGACTGGACCATGAGCTAGAGCATCAGGTTAAAGGTTGGCGTTACTATCCGGTGGTCAAGGCGATCCAGGCGATGCGAGGGGTGCGGTTGAGAGTCGCCGTGGGCGTCATCTCAGAACTGGGGGATTTAACCCGATTTGATCATCCAAGAAAGTTGATGTCATATCTTGGGTTGGTGCCATCAGAACACTCCAGCGGAGAACACCGGCGACAGGGGCCGATTACCAAATGCGGTAATAAGCGGGCACGAAGACTGTTGGTCGAAGGGGCACACAGTTACCGCTATAGCGCGAACGTATCCACAGAATTACAAAAACGCCAGGAAGGCATTCCCAAGGAGATTGTCGATATTGCCTGGCAGGCACAATTAAGACTGTGTCGACGTTATGGCCGTCTGATGCATCGGGGTAAACATCGTAGTGTGGTGGTGACTGCAATCGCTAGAGAAATGATTGCGTATATCTGGGCGATCTCGCGAGAAATCGTGTTACCCAAACTCGATCCAAAGAAACGACAGTCACGCGTGCCCGCATAAACCCAAAGGTAAAATAATGATGACAAGTTCTGAGTTAATGCGTTGGATCAAGTCACGGGTGGGGAGCAACCACCGACGGCGTTAGGATGGCAATTGACTACGGTTGATTGAACCACGAACCTAGACTGAAGACAGGCACCCCGGCGGAGCAAGTAAGGTAGGCAAGGCGACTGCAAGGTCGTAATCCACGAATACCAGCATGACAACCGACGAAATGTACCGACTTCATCTGACGTGTTAACTCATCTTATAGAGGGACTCTGCTCTGCAATAGGGGCAGAGTCTTTTTTTTGTTTTAGTTGACAAAGGGAATCATACCAACGCCTACAGCAGAGGAAAACCGGTCGAGTAAGCAAGGGGAACCTCCCCCCAAGCTTCTCACAGAACCGTACGTGAAACTCTCGCTTCATACGGCTCTTCCTGTCCAACCTTTCTCAAACATCTAAGCAGCATTCCAATGGGGGAACCAGTTGGGTTCCCTCTGTCTCAATCCATTGATTCTACTCGCCGCCTGTATCAGTGTCTTGAGCTTTTTGTATTTCGCCATACCCCAACGACTCATTCGTTTGTCAAAGTGGAATAATACATTTCGGATAATACTACTTCCGAATAGCCCATAGTAGTTCATCCAGCCCCTCAGTCTATTTCGACTGTAGCTTTGGATGTCTACTAACTCTTTATGACACCAGTATTTCCAGGGCCAACTGTTTATTTCCTGCCGTATTCGTTTAGCCGATTTCTGACTAATCGCCGCTAGAAAATAAAGTCCCTGTTTTCCCTGCCTTGTCTTGATCCAACGAGGCCTGAACGTATAACCAAGGAAATCGAAGGCGATATGTTCGTAGTTGCCCCTGTTGAATCCTCCTTTGCAATACACTATTTTGGTCTTTTCCGGGTGCAACTGAAGACCGCATTGGGTAAAACGACTTTCCAATAACTGCATCAGTCGCTTCGCTTCTCGCTCACTCGAACAGTGGCAGACGATATCGTCTGCGTACCTCTCGAACTGGATACCACCCCAATGCTTTTCTACCCAGAGATCAAATACATAATGTAAAAACAAATTTGCCAGTAATGGACTAATAACGCCTCCTTGAGGAGTTCCTTTGTACCCACTCTCCCTGTGTCCATCCGCATATTGAACCGGTGCTTTCAACCAGCGCTGTATATACAGCAGATGCCATGGCTCTTTTACATGACGTTTCACTGCCCGCATGAGCAGGTCGTGATCAATCGCATCAAAAAAACCTTTGATATCCATGTCCAGTACCCAGGCTCGTTTGTTACAGCGTTCTTTGGCCAAGAGCAACGCTTGATGCGCTGATTTCCTGGGTCGATAGCCGTACGAGTTCGGGTGAAAGTGACTTTCCAGTTCTGGTTCAATTTGCAACTTCACAACCATTTGAGCAATACGATCAGTAACGGTCGGTATACCCAATGGCCGCACACCACCGCCCGATTTCGGTATCTCTACCCGTCGTACCGGTGGCGGTTGATAGCTGCCTGATGACAAACGATTCCACAGCTTATAAAGGTTGTCCTTCAGGTTTGCTTCAAAGTCGGTCAGACTCTGGGCATCTATTCCAGCACTCCCTTTATTTGCTTTGACGCGTTTGTAGGCTTCTAAGACAAGGTGTTTCGATATTTGAAACGGTTTTGTCGAATGATGATGGCTCCTCCCACTGTGTGGTTGACCTTCATCATGCGACTGGACAGGCCACCCCCTTCGCTCCACCCCCATTACAGAAGTTTCATCACTACTACGGGATAGTCCGCCCCTGTGCCCTGCATCGGTACTCTCACTGTGTTGATTTCTCACCCCAGCTTCTCCCTTAACATCAGGACGACAGGTTCTCATGTTCCGTACCAAAGCCTGTTCTGAATTCATGCCATCTCCATGCCGACTGTCATTTCGCCCGTGCTCAGATTACGTCGAAACTCATCCCGGAAATACGCTCGGTTTCCGGTTTTGACAGTGTTTATACATATCGACACCTCATCAATGGTTCATTTGCATTCATCTCTTCAAAACATACCTGACAGATTTATTCTGCCTTTTCCCTATCGCTCACGACCATTACTCTTAATAAGGGCCGCATAGGGCGGTTTGATTCCAGTACCTGATTACCGAAACCGAGGGGCCTTCCCTCATCTTTGGTACAGCAAGAAAGACTCCCGTCTTTCGTCATGACACACGAGCGCAGCGTAGGTTTTTCCTGCTGACTGTACTTGTTGGACGAAGCCGCTATCGCGGCAGATAACATTCTCTTCGATACTCTCTGGTAAGCCTTCAATTCTGAAGAGCCTTTATTGTGGAGAGAGAGATGAATAGTCAAGACCAAGTCCGTTTTAATCAATTGTATGAACGCCATCTTACTGAATTAACCCTGCAAGGTAAAAGTAAAAAAACCATCGAGATGTATTCGCGTAGTCTACGCAGACTTGCTAAGTATTTTGAACAATGCCCGGATACGATAACCACTGAACAGCTAAAGCAGTATTTCCTGGCATTAGTGGAATCCCATTCCTGGAGTTCGGTCAAAATTGACCGCAATGCCTTTCAGTTTTTTTATAAGCATGTCCTCAACAAAGAATGGCAGTGGATCAACATCGTTAAACCACCCCGGGTTCAGCCTTTGCAGGATGTACTGGCCATTTCAGAGTTGGCCGCCATTATCAATGCCACTCGCAAACTCAGTTACCAGGTGTATTTTCTGACTACTTACAGTCTGGGTTTGCGTTTATCGGAGGCCTTGCAGCTTCGGGTTTCTGATATCGATGGTACTCTGATGCGGGTGCATTTACGCAATACCAAATACAATAAGCATCGTTTTGTGCCTTTGCCGTTGGCAACGCTGAAAGCCTTACGTCGTTACTGGGTCACGCATCGGCACTCTGAATTGATCTTCCCCGGTGGCAAGCCACCGCATTTCCGTCAGGGTAAATCACTCTACATGGATAAAGGCGGTGTACAAAAGGCGATTAAGATCGTGGCTAAGGAATGTGGCATCTCGAAGAACGTTCATATTCATACGTTACGTCATTCGATTGCGACTCACCTGTTAGAAGCGGGTGTTAGCCTGCGCTCTATTCAGGTGTTTTTAGGCCATGCCAGTCCGGTGACCACGGCCAAATATACCCGCATGACCGAACAGGTGCAGCAAAACAGTGCGTTGATGCTCAATGCCCTGGTGGATCAAATGATGATCAAATGGGTGAAATCATGATTACCCTGGCCGAACTGGCACGGCAATACCAGCAGTCACTGATTCATGACTATGGGCACCTGATGAAACCAGAACATCATTTTGCGCTACGCGCCCTGATCAATTGTCGGACACCAACTTATGGTGAAATGAGCTATCGTTGTGAACCCTGTCATCAACTGCAAACCTGTTGCCATTCCTGTGGTCACCGGTTTTGTCCGAAGTGCCAGCATCAAACGAACAGCCAGTGGTTAGCAAGACAGCAGCAGAAACTGCTACCGGTTAATTACTTTATGGTGACCTTCACCTTGCCTTACGAGATCAGAAACTGGGTCTGGCATCATCAGCGCCCCTGTTACGCAGTTCTGTTTGAAGCGGCTGTTAAAACACTCAATACTTTTGCCGGTAACGACAAACAGTTACGGGGTAATCTCGGCATGACAGCGGTGTTGCACACCCATAATCGACGACTTGATTTTCACCCGCATGTGCACCTGATCGTGCCTGCCGGTTCGTTTCATAAGAAGGCAGCCAGCCTGCACACGAAAACAGGCAACTATCTGTTTAATGAGTTTGCTTTAGCCATCGTCTTCAGGGCAAAGTTCCTGCAGGCTCTTAAGAAAAAGGGTATTCAATGCCCGTGTAGTTTGCCTGATAAATGGGTCGCTCAGTGCCAGCATGTCGGGCGCGGAGAAGCGGCTTTAAAATACCTGGCGCGTTATCTTTATCGAGGTGTCATTAGTGAAAGTAATATCATTCGTCATGAGCGTGGAAAAGTGAGCTTTCGATATAAAGAGAGCAAAACCAAAACATGGAAAATCAGAACGGAACCTGCCGTGAAGTTTTTATGGCTGGTGCTTCAACATGTTTTACCCAAAGGTTTTAGAAGAGCCCGGGATTATGGTTTTTTGCATTGCCTGGCGAAACAGACTTTACAGCGAATTCAGCTGTTATTGAAAGTATCACTGGAGCCACTAAAACCTGTTTTAAGGAAACCGCATCTGTGTCCCTGTTGTGGTAATCCAATGAGCTTTATTCTGTTTAGTCGACAACCTGAGCGTCGACAATGGCGAACGAGTTAGCTAAAAAGATTAAATAATCCATTCACAAAAAAGGAGGCCATAAAACACCGATGACCCTGTAAAATAATCTCACGGCAAATCAACATGATTGATGCTGACAGGTTCACTCGGATACCTTAAAGTGATCACGGTCATCTTCAGTTCAAAAAACCAAACACAAATCAAGCTATTTACTTTATAGAGAGTCCAGCCACCGGGCTTGTCCAACACCGGATTAAGTCGCGGCTGGCGCGCGACCTATCCTATTTTGTTAGGTGTTTTATATATTCGTTTGACTGCATGAAAACTTACCATCCTTTTGAAAATTCATACTCCATAGAGGATCACCACTCTCGTTGACTCTGGTAATTTCAAGACACTTGATTTCAAACCCAGTACCTTTGAGGATTATGCTCTTTTCTTTAACTATCAGTTTAGGTGAAACGAACTTTATTGGGTTTTTATAATACAGCTCTGAGCAAAATAGAAACTCTAATTTATCTCCAAGCCCAGAACCTTTCAGAGCTACAGTTAACCTATCATGACTAGCAGTATAACTCCACAATCTAAAGTCGGCCCCGTTTAGTGCTTCTATGCATTCTTGTGCACAATCCATCTTATACACCTAACGGCCCAAATCAGCTGTGCAGCAAACATGGAACGGCTTTTGCGGCAGCAAAATGGCGTGCCATGTTTGCTGCATCCGCTGAATTTGATTTGTTAGCTGTTTTATTGCTAGCATACAAAATAACATTTAGTTTTTTGGATTTCATTTGCAAGACTAAATATTGTTTTTTCGTTTGTTTCTTTTTCTGAACCAATAAGTAAACGACTATTATCACCAAATGGTTCCCAAACTTGAAACTCTGTTTCTTTATAATTAAAAGTTACATGAATTTCATTTTTTGAAAACATTTTTCGTTTCGATATAACCTTGCAGCCTGGTGTTCTTTTGATGAACCTTGATATTGAACCAGAGCTAATAAAATTATTTCTAATTTCAAATCCTGTGCATATTTCTTGCTCTGATTTAAGCATGAATGTTTTCATTTTTAATACAGCTAACAGTGAATTCTACAGACTCTCTGTTGACGGGGTTTTACGGAAACTGTAAAACCCCTCCAGCGGCCCCCTTTTTGATAGCGAAAAAGAGCTTAAAAGAACGTCTAGGCAGGCTATAGAAACAGTGGCATTTCTGTTGGAGAATCTGCGTGTGTTATTGGTTCTTTTTGTCATAACTGTCTGTCCATATTGAGAATATTCTCGATCCCTATCAACACCAGGTTCCGGAACTGGGCTCTCGTTATAGAATATAACAGCCTCATCAGGGCGTCAAATCCCATCAATTTCACTCCTTTGCCACCGTATAACGAATTGCAAAAAGAAGAATGGAATAGTTTCTTCAACGACCGCAATTGGCACAACTGAAACCTAATCTCAATTTACAGGAACGACTGCTTTATCAACCTACCTGCCCATTGAACCTGATCGAGAGTACGACTGCTATGTCCATTCCTGCTGCCTTACGGTTTTTCACAAATATTACCCTGAATGATCACAATGTGATCCGAAAAATGGTTATCTGTGAATGTCTGCTAACTTGAATATATCGTAATAGTTTAGCCTGTACTCTATTTTTTTATGCCCCTACTCCTACCAACCCTAATCGAAAAATATCAAATAGAAAATCGTACAACTTCATCCAGTAACGGCAATTTTCTAATCCGATATTCACGCTTAAACGGTTTATCACCGGGTATCTTCTCAATGCTGGTCAGTCCCATAAAGTGTAGAAATCTATCCAGCGTCCTGATGCTGTAACAGGCGCGTACTCCATCTTCGGCACTTCTGTATGGTTCGGACTCGACTTCGTTAATCACCATCGGGAATGCCTGTAAAAAGTAATTTTCATAGATAAAAAATGGTTTCCAGTCGTCGCCAAGTAGTTTGAGCAAATACATCGTGAATAAAAATGAGTGCTGTATGAAAGGAAT
>Ga0209776_1001409_pt1 | contig 12552 bp, 13 predicted proteins | sample SaaInlLV_10m_DNA_3_FD_184670 | JGI IMG/M metagenome (GOLD analysis project Ga0209776, IMG submission 184670) | Marine microbial communities from expanding oxygen minimum zones in the Saanich Inlet - Saanich Inlet SI073_LV_165m_DNA (SPAdes) (version 2) | ecosystem: Environmental > Aquatic >...
AAAGCTGCTGAATCAGATCCTAAAGAATATAACTCTTTAAAGGATTAATAAAATTAACTAAATTTTTTTAAGATCACACATTGTGGGCTTAAAAAACCACCCATTTGCATAATTTCCGAAATTTTCAATCCCTTTTAAAACCAACTGCCTTTTTCTCTTAAAAACCTCATAAAAGCAGAGGTAGTGCAGGCAAGGTTTGTACTAAAAGCCAAAAAACCCTTATTTTTAGCCATTTTTTAGCAAATAAGACTCACCAAATAGGAAAAAACCACCAAAAACTCACCTGAGCAGGCAAGGCCTGCTCCGAAAACCACTCATTCGTAAAATTTCCTAAATTTTAGATAATTCGCAATTTATGAATTATCGCTCATAGATTGTGAACACAGTTAAATTAAACAGTATAAATATTGTATTTGTGTAAGATATGAGCATGAATAATAAATTGATTATTTACCAGGCAGAGAGTGGCGCAATTGAGCTTAAAGGTGATATTGCTAATGAGACTGTGTGGATTACTCAAAAACAACTTTCTCAAGTTTTTGATGTAACAACACAAAATATAACCATACACTTAAAGCAAATATTTAAAGATAACGAGCTGGAAGAAAAAGCAACTTGTAAAGAGTCCTTACAAGTTCAAAAAGAAGGAAATAGAAGTGTTAAAAGGAAAATTAAAGAGTACAACTTAGACGTAATGATCGCAGTAGGTTATCGTATAAATTCAGTTGTAGGTACCAAATTTAGAAAATGGGCAACTAAAACCTTAAATCAGCATATCAGTCAAGGCTTCACCATTAATCCGTCACGCATTGAGCAAAATTACGCCAGCTTTATGCAAGCGGTGGATGAGGTAAAAACACTGACTAGCAATAACACCTTGCTTAAAACGGATGATGTATTAGCATTAATTAAAAGCTTTGCTCATACTTGGTTTTCACTTGAATCTTTTGATGAAGACAAACTACCCAAAGGCGGATTAACTAAACAAGATATTCAGCTAGAATCTAGTGCTTTGTATGAGGCTGTGGCTCAATTAAAGGCAGATTTAATTGTCAATAATCAAGCCACTCAACTGTTCGCCCAAGAAAAGGAAAAAGACGCTTTAGCAGGTATTTTTGGTAATGTTTTTCAATCTGTATTTGGTGAAGACGCTTATCCAACCATTGAAGAAAAAGCTGCACATTTGCTTTATTTTATTGTTAAAAATCATCCATTTAATGACGGCAACAAACGCACAGGTGCATTTGCTTTTATTTGGTTCTTGCAAAAAGCCCAACTTGATTTTAGAGCCAAAATCACCCCAGAAGCTCTAACGGCAATCACCTTGCTGATTGCACAAAGTAACCCAGTAGATAAAGACAAAATAATAGGTTTGGTAGTAATACTACTAATCGGAAAGTAAAGTTGTTGCATTTTTAGAATAAAAATATGGCAATAACTGACTGGCACGAAAACGACAGACCACGAGAAAAACTACTGAAATTTGGTGAAGCCAGTCTCAGTGATGCGGAGTTGTTGGCGATATTTTTACGTACTGGGGTAAAGGGTAAAAGTGCGGTAGAACTAGCGCAAGATTTGCTCGATCAGTTTGGCTCGATTCACAATTTGCTGAATGCCAGTGAAGAAGAATTTTGCCAAGGCAAGGGTTTGGGGCAAGCAAAGTATGTGCATTTGCGAGGTGTATTGGAGATGGCAAAACGCCATTTTGAATCAGGGCTAACAAAGGGAGATGCCTTTACTAAGCCAGAACAAATTGCGCAGTATCTAAATTTACATATTGGCAATTTAAGTCGTGAGACTTTTGTGGTGTTGCTGTTGGATCAAAAACATCAGCTGATTGAACGGGTAAATTTGTTTACGGGTACGCTGAATCAAGCCAGTGTGTATCCGCGTGAAGTGGTCAAAACTGCACTTGAGAAAAATGCTTGCGCTGTGGTTTTGGCGCACAATCACCCATCAGGTGATCCGAAGCCTTCACAGGCGGATATTGATATCACTAAACAAATACAAAAAGCATTATCGTTAATTGATGTGCGGGTGTTGGATCATATTATTATTGGCGATGGTGGGCGTTTTGAAAGCTTGGCGAAGAGTAATCAATTATGAATAAGGCTTTTATTGCAAAATGGCTAAAACGTTTAACACTATTGAGTGTTATTGTTTTTGCTGTGTATGTGAATCATTTAAATAATTTGGTAAGAACAGAGTTTTCAAAGCCACTAACATTAGTTCACTCTACCCTGTCATTAGAGCAACACCCCAAAGCGTTGTTGAATATGTTGTTACTGGTTGAGGATCAGTCATTCTTTAAGCATTCGGGTGTGGATTTTAAAGAAATTGCCAGAGTGTTGCGTGATTATTGGCTGCATGATAAGCCTATTCGAGGGGCGAGCACACTAACCCAGCAGCTGATTAAAAACACCTTGCTCACTAGAGAGCAAACCCTTAGTCGTAAGCTTAATGAAGTGTTAATGGCGTTATTGCTTGAAAGTTCTTTTGATAAAGACTTTATTCTTAATCGTTATATGAATACGGTGTATCTTGCACAGCAAGGCAATAAAGCGATTTACGGGTTTGAAAAAGGGGCACAATTTTATTTCAATCAAGATGTTGGTGCTTTATCAAATGAAGAAATAGCAACCTTGGTAGCCTTAGTAAAAGGACCGAGTTATTATCACCCAATTAAACATGCAAAACGATTGTCTAAACGCAGGCAATTGGTTTTATCTATCTATCAAAAGTTTGAGAAAATTGTAAAATAGCCCAATGAAAAATATTCTTGCCATTGATACTTGTACTGAGGTTTGCTCAGTTAGCCTTTACACGAATGGTGTAAAAATCAGCCGTTTTGTTAAAGATGTGGCAAAAAGCTCCGGGCTTATTCTGCCTTTGTGCGGTGAAGTATTTTCTGAGGCTGATATTACGGTGGCTGATTTAGACGGTATTGCCTACACCAAAGGTCCTGGTGCATTTACCGGTGTACGCATGTGTATTGGCGTGGTGCAAGGTATGTCGTTGGCACATGATATTCCTACTATGGGTTTTTCTACTTTAGAGCTTGTAGGTTTTGGTGCGACTAAAAAATACAATTGTGATAAAGTGGCTGTGGCACTTGATGCGCGTATGGGAGAGGTTTATTGGGGTGTGTATCAAGACCAAAAGTTATCTAATGAAAGCCTTAAAAACCCCAGTGAAGTTGATGTGTTAAATCAAGATTTTATTGGCGTAGGTACGGGCTGGGGCGTATATGAAGCCGAGCTTTCTAAGCAAGCAGATATTAAGCAATCTATATCAGACTTCTATCCAAAAGCTGAAAATTTGATTGACTTGTATTTAAATCAAAACAGTGCGGATACTGATGAATTACCACTACCGACTTATTTACGTAATAATGTGGCACAGAAATCATTAAAATAACTCTCAACTTTTAAATATTAATTATTAATATGTGGAAATGGATCCAGGCATTTGCCTCACCACAAAATTTTTACCGAATTAGCGAAAAACTTATTCCTTGGTTTTTGTACCCGTTTATCGCCCTAACCTTGGCGGGTTTGTATTGGAGTCTATCTGTATCTCCAGCTGATTATCAGCAGGGCGACAGTGTACGTATTATGTATGTACATGTACCTGCTGCATGGATGAGTTTATTTATTTATGTGGTGATGGCAGTTGCAGGTGCAATCGGCCTGATTTGGCAAATCAAGTTGGCCAATGTGGTGGCATCAGTTTCAGCACCGATTGGTGCAGCCTTTACCCTCTTGGCTTTAGTGACTGGTGCTGTGTGGGGTAAGCCAATGTGGGGTACTTGGTGGGTGTGGGATGCGCGTTTGACTTCTGAGTTGATTTTGTTGTTTTTATACTTGGCTTATATGTCACTTAATAATGCGTTTGATAACCCCAAGACTGCGGCCAAAGCGTCTTCAGTTTTAGCGATTGTAGGCTTGGTTAATATCCCTATTATTTATTATTCAGTTGAATGGTGGAACAGCCTACATCAAGGCTCATCCGTGAGTGTGACCAAAGTTTCAATGCAAAGCGATATGTTTATTGCGCTAATGCTAATGAGTTTTGCCTTTAAGTTTTTGTACGGCGCATTGGTATTACTTCGTGCTAGAGATGAGGTGTTAGTAAGAGAGCAAAATTCACGCTGGGTTAAAGATATTATTATCGGAGGTGAAAGATGATGGCGTTGCTTGATTTAGTATCATTTGATAAGTACACTTATTATATTTGGTTTTCGTATTTTCTGACTTTTGCGGTGATTTCTGTCTTATTTTTTAGAACCAAATCTCTTCACGAAAAAGCGATCATACAATTGCGTATTAAATATTCAAGAGGTAAATAAATGACTAAAAGACAAAACAGAATGGTGTTTGTGGCTTTATTGGTAGCAGGTGCTGTACTGGCCATTACTTTATTACTTCAAGCGTTAGGCAGTAATACTAATTATTTTTATTCACCTACCGAAGTGGCAGAGGGTAAAGCGCCTGTTGGCAAGAGTTTTCGTTTGGGTGGCTTGGTCGCTAAAGACAGCGTGAAACGCAAAGACATGACGGTTAACTTTGATGTAACAGACAATAAAAACAAATTTAACATCGAATACACTGGCATCTTGCCAGACTTGTTTAGAGAAGGGCAGGGCATTATTACCACTGGATCACTAGTTAATGGTACATTTGTGGCAACAGAGGTACTTGCTAAGCATGATGAAAACTACATGCCACCTGAAGTTGCAGACGCCTTAGAAAAAACCAAAAAATCTGAACAATAACAATGAGAAATCTTTATGGGTAAGTTCTTACCATTAGCCTTATTTGTTGTATTGGCTTATTTCTTGCTAGATGGCTTGGGGCGCGACACCAAGAAATTACCCTCACCTTTAATTGGTAAAAATTTCCCCAATATTGAAGTAGTGGATTTTCATACGGGAGAAAAATTCTTTACTCAAGACAGATTAAAAGACAAGTTTTCTTTAGTTAATGTTTGGGCGTCTTGGTGTGCGACTTGTCATGTAGAGCACCAGATGCTAATCAATATTGCTAAATCTAACTCAGTGCAAATGATGGGCATTAACTACAAAGATAAAAAGAAATCGAGTACTTGTGTTGAAGCAGATCGAGATCACACCAATTTTGGTGATTGTTTTTTAAGCATGAGAGGCAACCCTTTTGATTTCGTTGCTTTTGATGAAGTGGGAAAATTAGGTCTAGAATTAGGCGTATATCGAGTTCCAGAGACTTTCTTGGTGAATGACAAAGGTGTGATTATATTTAAGCACTTAGGTGAGGTAACACCCAGTATTTGGAAAAATGATATTTTGCCTTTAATTAACCCACTAAAAAAATAAGGTATTAGCAGAAGATAAAGGGTGTTATTTTTTTACGAAAAGCTATTGACAGCGGGGTTTTTTGATGGATAATTCATTGAAAGCTTTTTTGATCAAGGCTTAGTTTTTTAAACAGAGAAAGACAATTTACTACACAGGAGAATAAAATATGAACAAATCAGATTTAATTGATGCAATTGCAGCAGCAGCAGACCTTTCAAAAGCAGACGCAGGCCGTGCATTAAATGCAACGACTGACGCAATCACTGGCGCATTATCAGGTGGTGACAACGTTGCTATTACAGGCTTTGGTAGCTTTTTAGTAAGAGACCGTGCAGCACGCACAGGCCGTAACCCACAAACAGGTGCAGCGATTCAAATCAAAGCATCTAAAGTACCTGCATTTAAAGCAGGTAAATTACTTAAAGAATCAGTTAATAAATAATTAATTTTTAAGTATAATTTGCCCGGTGCTTAGATTTAAGTGTCGGGCATAGTTTTTTTGGGCGATTAGCTCAGTTGGGAGAGCATCGCCCTTACAAGGCGAGGGTCACTGGTTCAAGCCCAGTATCGCCCACCAAAAAAACATTTCGGTCCGGTAGCTCAGCTGGTTAGAGTGCCTGCCTGTCACGCAGGATGTCGAGGGTTCAAATCCCTTCCGGATCGCCATATTTCTTTTTGCAAATATTGCGAAATTTTAAAAAAAAGCAGCCAACTGGCTGCTTTTTTTATCCATTTTTTACTCACGAGATAAAGCTTTTTAAGTGCATGAGTGTTTTCGTTTATAATTCTTATTTTTTATTAACAAATGGTTTTAGTGCATAGCGCAAAGTACCGTTCAAAATATTATGATGTTAAACTCAATTAAGGAAAAGTCTAAAGGTGTAATTACCTATGTAATCGTTGGCTTAATTTCACTGACTTTTATTATTACCGCTCTTTATGGTGTTGACTTCAATGGTTCGGGGGAAACGGTCGCTACTATTAACAGTGAAGAGATATCAAAAGAAGAGTTCTTGTCAGAATTCAACCCAAAGAAAAGACAACTCCAGCAAGAGTTAGCTGATAAATACACCACTGAGTTTGACAACATACTTAAGCAATCCACGCTTGAATCAATGGTTAATAGGCGTCTTTTAGACCAGCTTGCTAAGGATATGGGCCATGCAACAACGCCTGAAGAGCTACAAGTACTGATTCAGTCTAACAATGTCTTTAAAGTAGATGGGCAATTTTCTATAGAAAGGTACAAGAAGTTATTGGCGCTTAATGGCTATAGCGATGTAGCGTACGAATCGACTAAACTAGCAGAGTTAACTCAGGGTCAAATCAAATACAACTTGCTGGATTCTGCTTTTGTAACACCTTTTGCATTAAAGAATTTACAAGCGTTGAATGATCAGCAGCGTGAGTTTGACTATATTCAGCTGAATGCAAACAACTATTCAGATAAAGTAAAGGTAGCACCTGAGAGTGTGAAAGATTTTTATGACAATCAAAAAGAATCTTTTTCCGAGCCTCAGAAACTCAAGGTGAGCTTTGTTGAATTGTCACTTGATCAAATCGCCAAAGGTATTCAAGTTAATGATGACGAACTGTTTAACTTCTACGAAGATGAGAAAGAGCGTTTCACCACAGAAGAAGAACGCCAGGCTCAGCATATCTTGGTGGAGTCTAAGCAGCAAGCAGATCAGATCATTACTCAGTTAAACGCAGGCGCTGATTTTGCTAAATTAGCAGCAACACATTCTCAAGACACAGGCTCAAAAGATGCTGGTGGTGATCTGGGGTTCTTTACTTTAGGTGTCATGATGCCTGAGTTTGAAGCTAAGGTATTTAGCATGAAAGTAGGCGAAGTGGCTGAGCCAGTGAAAACAGAATTTGGCTACCATGTGATTAAATTAAACGCAATTCAAGTGGGTGATATCAAGTCATTTGAATCTGTACGTGATGATTTAACCAAGCTTTACAAACAAACAAAGGCGCAAAAATCACTTTATGATTTAACTGAACAGTTGACCAATTTGGCTTATGAGGTTAGCTTGGAAGAGGTGGCAGATCAAATGAGTCTTAAATTAAACACGTCTGAGTTCTTCACTCAAAATAACACGCAATACGAGCAAAAGTTTATTAATACAGCCTTTAGTGACGTGGTGTTTAACAAGGGTGAAAACTCTGAGCCAGTTGAATTGCCTGGTGATAGAGTGGTGGTGCTTAGGGTTAAGGATAAATTAGCACAACGACAAAAATCATTTGACGAAGTTAAGGGTGAAATCAACACCCACCTAACGACGTTATTAGCAAAAACTTTTGTGGATGATATTGCTAAGAAAATTTCAGAGTCATTGGTAAACGGTGATACTGAAACAGTGCAAGTACTAATGGACAAAAACCAACTTAAATGGAACAAAGTTGGCTGGATTAAACGTGACTCTGATAAGGCAGATGTAATGATTGTTAATAAAGTATTCGCCTTGCCTAAACCAAATAATAGCGCGACTTATAGCGCACAGAGTTTAAACAAACGTGAGTCTGTTGTGATTTCTCTATCAAAAGTTAAAGCGCCTGATGAAGCACCAAGTAGTGCATTAGCACGATCTTTGTTGAGCTTTGAATCAGATGAAATCTTTAAAGGTATTTTGACAACACTAAGAAAAAATGCAGATTTAGAAATTTTCACTGAACGTTTATAAAATTAACCAACTTTAAAACAAAAAAAGACCTGCAAATTTAGCAGGTCTTTTTTTTGTAAGGTTTATTGATTATAAATCAGGGCCTTTGTCATAAAAATTGTAACCTGAATCAATATAGGTAACTTCACCAGTGATACCAGACGCTAGATCAGAGCATAAGAAAGCTGCCGCATTACCTACCTCATCAATAGTAACGTTACGTTTAAGTGCAGAGCTATCAGCTGCATAGTCTAATAATTTTCCAAAGTCTTTAATGCCACTTGCCGCTAATGTTTTAATTGGTCCAGCAGAGACAGCGTTAACGCGAATACCTTTTTCAGGGCCCATTGCAGCAGCCATATAGCGAACATTTGCCTCAAGTGAAGCCTTAGCAACACCCATAACATTGTAGTTAGGAATCGCGCGAATAGCACCTAAGTAGCTCACGGTTAGCAGGGCGCCATTATCGTTAAGCATTGGACTTGCTGCCTTAGCAAGCGCGGTAAAACTGTATGAGCTGATATCATGAGCTGTGGCAAAGTTTTCACGTGTGGTGGCTTCAACATAATTGCCATCTAGTGCTTCACGCGGTGCAAAAGCAACAGAATGAACTAAGATGTCAAAATTATCCCAATGATTTTTAAGCTCTGAAAAGGCATTGTCGATACTCTCATCAGTAGCAACATCGCAAGAAATAACGATGTCAGAATTACAAACAACTGCACATTTATCAACGCGTTTTTTTAATTTATCATTTTGGTAAGTTAGTGCAATTTCACAGCCTTGTTTGGCCATAGATTCTGCAATACCCCATGCAATAGACCGATTAGATGCAACGCCGACAATCAGCGCTCTTTTTCCTGTTAAAAAACCCATAAGACTCCTTAAGTATTTATAATTGATACGATGTTGAATTATAAACATATAAAGCTTTTAATATGGGCTGTTTTACCTCTTTTAGGTGCTTGTACTGAGCCTTGGAATAATCCGTATCCTGATGCGCAAAGACTAGACAATACGCTTTACAGCTCTTTTTCTGCACGTCCAAAACATTTAGACCCAGCACGCTCGTATTCTTCAAATGAGTGGACGTTTATTCAGTCGGTATATGAGACGCCTTTACAATATCATTATTTAAAACGACCTTATACGTTAATACCAGGTGTATTGGCACACATGCCAAAAGTGCATTATTACAATGAAAAAGGCGATGAGATTCCAGCTGTAGATCGCCAGTCTGCGGCTTTTTCACGCTATATTTTGCAAATCAAGCCGGGGATAATGTATCAAGACCATCCTGCCTTTGTTGAAGAAAATCTTGCGCTAAATGATACTGACCTTAGTCGTATTAATCATTTGAGTGATTTTGAAAAAACCGCAACAAGAGAGTTGGTTGCCAGTGATTTTGTGCATCAAATCAAGCGTTTATCCAGCCCTAAACTACACTCCCCAATATTGAGCTTAATGAGTGAGATGATTGTTGGTCTTGATGATTTAAATGCTGAGCTAAAAAGTGTTAAAGGTACACTAGATTTAACTCAGCATCAAATATCGGGTGTTAAAGTGTTAGATAAATATCGTTATTCTATAAAAGTAAACGGCGTTCAAGAGCAGTTTTTATATTGGTTAGCCATGCCGTTTTTTACCGCTATACCACCAGAGGCAGATGCCTTTTATGCACAACAAGGCTTGATTGACAAGAACATTGTGTTGGACTGGTATCCAGTAGGAACAGGGCCTTTTCAATTAACGGTTAATAATCCAAACAAAGAAATGATTCTTCAGAAAAACCTTAATTTTCATGATGAGTATTACCCGAGTGTAGGCGAAGACAGTGATACAAAAAATAACCTATTGACTGACCAAAACAAAAAACTGCCATTTTTAGATAGGGTGCATTTTTTACTAGAAAAAGAAACCGCACCTTATTGGAATAAATTTTTACAAGGTTACTATGATAAATCTGGAATTTCTAGTGATAATTTTGACCAAGCGATTGAAGTCAAGTCCAAAGGCCAAACTGTTTTAGCGCCAAGAATGAGCGGTAAAAATATTCGCCTACTCACTAGTAATAGTACCAGTGTTTATTACACTGCTTTTAATATGCTGGATACAACAGTTGGTGGTTATACGTCGTCTACTCAAAAATTAAGACAAGCTATTTCAATTGCCATTAATGAAGAAGAATATATTTCTATTTTTAGAAATGGTCGTGGTGGTGCGGCACATGGGCCAATTCCTGCTGGTATTTTTGGTGCGGCTGAGAGTTACAATCCATTTGTTTATGATGCACTAGATAAGCGTAAAGATATTTCTAAAGCAAAAGATTTGATGGTGCAAGCCGGGTACGCTAAGGGTGTCGATCCAACTACCAACAAGCCTCTGGTTTTATATTTTGACACAACTGCCAGTAGTGCAGAAGACCAGCCAAGGCTAGACTGGATTAGAAAACAATTTAAAAAAATTGGCATTCAATTGGTGATTAGATCCAGCAGTTATAATCGACTACAAGATAAAATGAGTAAGGGTCAAACCCAATTGTTTGAACTGGGTTGGAATGCAGATTATCCTGATCCGGAAAACTTCCTATTCTTATTATATGGAAAGAACTCTAAAGTTGAAACAGGCGGAGAAAATGGCGCTAACTATCAAAATGCCGAATATGATAAATTATTTGAGCAAATGAAAAATATGCCAAATTCTGCTGAAAGACAAGTGGTTATCGATAAAATGGTGGCCATATTGCGTGAAGACGCACCTTGGGTTTGGGGTTTTATCCCTAAGTCATACGGCCTTTATCACCAATGGTTAACTAATTCAAAACCCCACGCAATGGCAAGAAACACATTGAAATATTTACGCGTTAACCCTCAGTTAAGAGAGGAATTTCGCCAAAAACACAATCAAGTAGTGTGGTGGCCGATGATTATTTTGGTGCTAATGTTATTAGGCGTTATTTACCGTTTTAGGCGCACATGAGTAAAGTTAAGTATTATTTCTTTTTATCCTTATTATTAATATTGTTAGATCAAGTGACAAAATTATTGGTCTACGGTTATATAAAACCTAACAATTCTATTGTTGTTAATGAATTTTTTAGCCTAACGCACGTGCACAATTACGGTGCAGCTTTTAGTTTTTTGGCTGACCAATCAGGTTGGCAACGATATGCATTGTCTGGCATTTCAATAATTGCTAGTATTGCTATTATGGTCTGGATGCGTCGAGTAGCTGTAGATCAAGTGTTAAAACTCAGCGCACTGTCTATTCTTTTAGCGGGCGCGGTGGGAAATTTGATTGATCGTTTTTTTCTAGGCTTTGTGATTGATTTTATTGATCTTCATTATCAAACGCTTTATTGGCCGATATTTAATGTGGCGGATATCTTAATCAGTGTAGGTGTTGCACTGCTATTATTTTCTGATATGAAAAAATCATGAGTGATTGCATCGTTATTGGCGGCGGCATTATTGGTATGATGAGTGCACGCATGTTGGCGATCTCAGGTGCAGAGGTAACTTTGATAGATCAGCGCGAATGCGGTAAAGAATCCTCATGGGCAGGTGGCGGCATTATTAGCCCACTTTATCCTTGGCAGTATGACGACCTAACCAATGATTTAAGTTTTGAATCTCAAGCTATTTATGAAGCATTGTGTGATGATTTGCACCATTCTAGTGGTGTTGATCCTCAGTATCAAAAATCTGGATTATTGATGATGGATGAGTTTGAATCGTCTGAAGCTAAAGCATGGATGAAGCGCTATCATATTGGCTATGATCATCATGTTGATGGCGCTTTATTCACCCATGTAGCAAGCGTTAGAAATCCTCGTTTATTACAGGCGTTAAAGGCAGATATTATCCAAAAAGGCGTTAAGATTGTTGAGCATACGCAAGTTGAAAACCTTATAACTAAAGAGGATAGAGTGCTAGGTGTACATACGTCAAAAAGTGATTTTTTAGCTGATAAAGTTATTACTTGTGCTGGCGCTTGGAGTGAGCAGTTGCTAACCTTGAAAGATGAAATCTTCCCAATGAAAGGGCAGATGATCGTACTTAAAGCCCAAGTGGGTGAGATCCCTCATGTTATTCTTAATCAGGGTCGCTATATAATTCCCAGAGCCGATGGTAAAATACTCATTGGTTCGACCATGGAAGAGGTTGGTTTTAATCGTGATATTGATGACCAAACTAAACAAAGCCTTCATGAATTTGCTTGGCAGCATGTACCGGCACTTAAAAATGCTGAAATTGAATACCATTGGTCAGGCTTTAGACCAGCCAGTCGCTCAGGCAAAGTGATTGTGGCCAAAGATGAAAGTTATCAAAATTTATTTATTAATACCGGCCATTTTCGTAATGGCCTTAATATGGCGCCAGCCAGCGCCAACAAAATAACAAAATTAGTCAATGAATAAAATCACCTTATTGTTTATCTCCTTATGTTTTAGTACCTTAGTTAACGCTAAGTTGATTAAAGTCTCAAATGAAGGTGTTTTGTTGGCAGATGATGCAAAACAATGGTCTTGTGTTTTGGACGACAAATCCC
>Ga0209776_1001423_pt1 | contig 12485 bp, 13 predicted proteins | sample SaaInlLV_10m_DNA_3_FD_184670 | JGI IMG/M metagenome (GOLD analysis project Ga0209776, IMG submission 184670) | Marine microbial communities from expanding oxygen minimum zones in the Saanich Inlet - Saanich Inlet SI073_LV_165m_DNA (SPAdes) (version 2) | ecosystem: Environmental > Aquatic >...
GCTTAAGAAGATGGTGCAATTTTTATTTATTGTAACTCTATTTTTAATTTACACTTGTATGTATTGATATTTTATATTCTTTTAGAAATTATTTGGTTTACTTTAGTCCATTGAAGAATACTTACACTTAAAAGTAAGAATGAAAAAAGGCCGCATAGCTCGAAAACAGAAATATCAATATACTGTCCAAGAAATCCAGTGAGAAGAAGCACTAAATTTCCAGTAAGAAATGCAATAAAGTTTATGGACTGCCTTCCTACCATGTTTAGTATATTGCCGCATGGTCCCACAATCCCTTGAAATAAGTACGCAGAAGACACCAATGTAATAGCAACCCAAGCTAGCTCCTCATAACCACCAAAATCAAAAAGAATCGGAACAAAGAAAGAGCTTGAAAAAACAACCATAAAAATCCCTAAAGATATACTTCCCATGAAAATTTGAGACTTTTTTTGTAAAAACAAGAGTTTATCAAATCGCTTTCTTCTATAAAAGTCAGCCATAGTAGTCGAATATAAACTGTTAATAGACACAGAAGCTAAATTAACAAGTGTACCAAACTGTAATGCAATCCTCACGAGGCCAACGGCTAACGGTCCAGTAACCCAGTCAACAATAAGAATAAATATATTCTGAAACGATTGAGATGCTATTGCAGTCGCGCCTAGGCTCAAATATGAGCTAAAAGTTTGAGATAGAAATCTTCGAAATCCTGACAAACTAAGAGGGCCAGACTCTTTGCTTCTATATGAATAAGAGATATAAAAGACAACTACAATCCAGCTTATTCCATAAGATATGGCAGGAACAAATATAAGCTCATCAATACTGAAACCATAGATATAAATTAATAGTGACAAAAATAGCATTAAAAACGGCCTAACAATAACTTCTAACATTTGTGCTAAATTAGGTGAAAAAAAACCACGAAGAATTGCTATCGAAAAATCATTGAAAACTATTAGAAATATTGTTATCGACACAACAAGTATCTTGTCGTATTCAAAAAAACCCCCTAGAAAATAGCCAATAAATAAAAAAAATACTGTCGATAACATTAGAATGCATCCCATATAGCATAATAATTCATTCATATTCCATGACACCCCCCCGGCCTCCCTTAGCACTAAGTTCTGGACTCCAAGTTTTATTAGTGATGAGCCGATAAAAGAATAGGCTAATAGTATTGATAGAACTCCCAAGGTTTCAACCCCGAAAAGTCGAGCCAACAAAATTGTATTTAGAAAGGATACAAGAACACCGCCGCCCGTTATAGTAAAAGAAACAAGTGATTTCTTTATGAACATGTAAGCTTTTTACTTAGATTGGTGGTTCGCCTGCATTTACGATACAGTAAGTATAAGCTCTTCTGAGTAAAGTATACAATTAGCCAAAATATATCCCTAGCATTCTTAATAATTGAAAAGCTACTGTGGCTTAACTTGTCCACCCTATCTAATTCATCATTAATTGAGTAGTCAAAGACTTTACAGTATTCACCAAAATACTTTCTTATTATTCTTTTAGTTATAGCTTTTTTAATAATAGTGTCAATCGATGCAAGCTCCTTGTTTCTACGAATAGATAAACTCATTGATTGATCGGCATCCCCTATAAGACCAGGCAAAGAACAAAGAGAGTTATAGTCAAAATCTAAGCCTGTAAGGTTGGCTAATTTTTCAGATACGAAATCTTTATTTAACTCTTCATATTTAAATACACTCCCTTTCTTTTTTAATTTGGCATCAACCATACATGAAGGGCCGTAAATAAGGTCAATTTGATAATCAATGTACCCCCTGAATGTAGAAAATAGAAACTCTTTAAAATAAGAATTTATAATGTCAGATGGGCGTCTTACAATACCTATAGGTAAGACATTTTTATGGCTAGTACATAAGTTAACAAAAAGGTAATTTCTTGGAGTCTTTTCTACAATAACAGGCGTGCTATCAGAGGTTTTCTCAATGAGAATATTACAGACAAATTGAAAAATATGCTTTTCTAGTCCTGGTTCAAATCGCTCGGAGGCTAGTAAGGCTGTTTTATAATTAGAGGGCGATGAAAAAGGATTTAACTCCGTACTAATAAGCCTATGAAGCAACCATGTTTCGTCTTGAGTAATAACCTGGTCGCTAGAAGCGAGCAACCTCTGAAGTACTGTTGTACCTGAACGTGGTAAACCATAAATAAATATCAAATTTCTATCTTTCAATTCTTTTAATCCCCTCTACAGTTAAACTTTTTATACCTATCTCTCTAGCTATGAGACCTAGTATAACCTCGCCACCAAAGCTAGAAACTTTAGACTCCCTGGCTAAAAAGTATATCTGATCAAGTTGTGTTAATGCGTCAAATATTTTGTATAACACCCCTAATTTTGCTATAAAAAACTGATCGCACAGGCGAAAATCAGAATAATTTTCCTTCTGGCCGCACTGACAAAACGAAACTAAATCGTACTCTCCTCCTTCAATATGCTTTATATATTTATCCAGATTTAACTCTAAAACAACTAAGTCTGGCCGAATACGGACAATGACAGCCTCTTTATCAATAGCTCCCGATGCTTTTACCGCCCGTTTTATACCCTCAAACATGGTCTTCATATGCTGAAAACCAAGAATGTTAGTACTACCAAACTCTTTTGCATGTAGTTCAATAACCTTACGATTATCATCATTTAAAGTGCAAAATGATTTAGAGTTTAAGTTATAACTATCTATAGTCAAATGTTTTTCTAAGCCTAACCGTGAGAACTCTTCTTGAATATTTCCAACCCCAGGAGGTTTTCCAAACCGGTAATAAATAAGGTCAATTAAGGATCTAGATGGCTTATAGAGCTTTGTAATCTGAAATACAGACCAAACAAACAACCCATTACCTTTAAAGAAACTTCGCCCATAATATGTATTCAGCCAGCAAAAAGCCGAGATTTTATGGCTATCAAATTGCTGTTTTATAAGGGCAAATGTTCGAATTACAGAATTTGAAGATTTTGGAACACCACTCACTATTAAATATTTATTCATCAAAACAACCTAAAATAATAGAAATGCTTTCAATATTTAGTTTCATAAGCAGCCCCCTAACCTTTAATCTCTCACTCATACTGTTTGAAAATATAGCGGGATTATTCAGTTTAAAAGCAGATTCAAGGCCTTTCAGTGTACCATCATGGGTTAAAAAATGAACGCCCAGCGTCAAGCCAAGTCCAGAATAATTTTTTTCATTAACAATTGGCATTGCACCACAACACATGGCTTCAAAATTTGATATTGCAGGCAATCCACAATATTCATCTCCACAAAAAATAAATGCGTATTTATTAAACTCTTCTACCAAGTCTCTCTTAAAGTAACCAGACTCCAGAACTCCTACTTGATCACCGAAACATCCTTGTCCATCATCTATCCAATCTACTTTCGTCGAAGAAATCTCTGCTCGTAAATAATGATGGCTCGTCGAATTAAAAGTATTGATAGCTTCATCACAATCATCGACGCCTAAAACTAAATGGTGATATGTTCCAGTTGCAAAAACTTTACTAAACTTTCTTTGTTTAGGCTCTGAGTTAATTTTAAAACGTTCAGCTGGCACAAAAGGAGTAAGCAAAATCTTTCCAGAATAAGGCGAGAAATACCTTTCAAAGAGCGCATTTCCACTCAAGTCACAATCAGCCAGCAAGGTTGACTTGGAAAAATAGGGATTAATAAACTTGCTTTTTTTAGAAGTGGAAATCATATAATGAGACATATGCCAAAATATATGCGTAGCTCTTCTCAAATGATACTCTTTAATAAAATTTTTTTCTGTTGCGCCTTTGTATGTAAAGATTATTAATTTCGAATTCTTAGGTACTTTTAGGAAGGCCTTGCTAAAAGGTATTCTGTTAATATATAACCAAATCAATATTTCAAATAGTATCAAAGGTGACAAGAGTCTTCTAAATCCTTTAAGGCGACCAAATGATGTTTCAGACAAATCAAAGCAGACTCCGCCCCCCTGCCTTAAAAACTCTAAAAAAAAGAAACTATATTTTAAATGGGGGCGACGATTAAACAACCTATAAGAAACTGGTGTAGCTAACATATCAAAAGAATGAGGGTTGTTTATATAACTTTTTACCATTCGCACCTACCTTTTCGAGTCCTGGCTAAAAATGCCCAAAAGAGAGCTGTTGTAAATAAAGGATTTGACAATAAAATTAAAAAATACAAAACTTTGCGCCTCAAGTCACATGCACTCTTGAAATAAAAATATATGAATAATGGTAAAAAAATACCTGTTGCATAGAACAAAGATAAAAATCCGTTAGCTGCATGCCTATCCATTACTGCCGGATCTGTCGCAAAACCTTTAGGAATAAGCACATCTAAACTATACTCTATGTTTAATCCTAACCTAGCTATAAACGAGGGATCCTCTTGAAAATTTGTCAATCTCTCCAATATTATTGGCAAAAAACCTAAGCTAATGATAATCTCTAGTATCAAGATCATTAATGTCAATAAAAGTAACAAAGATTTTTTGAAAGAGTGGTTTTCAAAAGCAAATAATAGTGCAATTACAATGGCACTAAAAAATCCAAATAGAGAAAGTGAAATACCAAGCGAAAGCAAAACAATTATTGTAATCAGTTTATAATTTTTGAAGTTTTTACTGATCATTCCATAGAGCATTATTACACTCACTGAAAGCGCATTTGCTTCTGCAAAAACTCCTGTAGGCCGAAAAAAATTAGATCCATCATAATTCCTCTTAGCCATAAAACCTTCAGAATAGAAGCTTAATGCATGATCAAACAAAAAATAGTACATGAGATCAACTAACTGAAGAAAAAATAAGAGAATCAGTACCAAAAAAACTATCGAACTAAGGTTTATTTTTAAACTTCGAAAGAAAATATACGTAATAATTCCTATCAATACACCCATTTGAGCCATTGGATCTATAAAAATAGCCACAATAGATATAAAGAAAAATGCTATTACAAAATTATCATTCAAATCAAGTGATAATTTTTTAGAAAAAATCAAATACAAGCATATCAAGCCAAAGCTTATGATATCAAATATTTTTCCGTACACTAAGTGGTAAACGTCCCAAAGACTAATCAGTGTCAATATGGAAAATAGAAAAAACTTTAGGATTGCGGCCTTTGAAACTACCACAGCTGAAAAAATTTACGAAAGCAACCTTTGGCATACCACTTTATAGCCGTAATTTTTCCTATACTTAGTAGATAACGAGACACAACAAAATGACCTATTGCTATAGATGCAGAGTGAGAATTTCGTAACTTACTTAGCGATCTAACATTATCCTGTGTATATCTACGAGCCACTATATTACTATAAAACACGCGCGCGTTTAATTGGCCACTAGAAAAACGAATTAACCCTGCCATCTCATGACCCCTAGTTTGAGCTAAAAATGGAGGATATTGATTTATATTTTTTCTTACAGCTAGCAACCGCTCCCCACGATTATTCATTCTAATCACTTCATCAAATGGACTAGTGATACTACCTTCATCCCTAGAGGGCTCTCCAATGGTTAGCCCATCATCACTTTGACATCGAAATAAATATACACTAGCAAGCTTACTTTGACATACTTTCCATATTTGATCTAGGCTTGCTTGAAAATAATCATCAACATCTAAAAAAACAACAACTTCTCCATTAGCGGCAAAATAACCTTTATTGCGACTAAATGTAACCCCCATATTTTTTTTATTTCTAATAAATGTCACCTCAGGCCGATCTCGTACAGCCCTCCTATACTCATCTAAACTATGCTGGTCATCTATTACTATAATAATCTCATAAGGTATATCACCGTGCACACTTTTGAGAGCTCTTTCTATATACTCCAGTCCATTAAAGACTGGAATGACGACACTTATCATACACATCATGAATCCTATAGCCAAATAAAATAATTAAAATATTCGATATTACAATTTTTGGCATTTTGTAAATCTGACTATAGTCATAATTATATGATTTTAATATCGCCGCACGTTCATTTTTTGAGGTGTAAATTATATTATAATTTACACCTCCTTTTTCAAGCAAATGCCTAACCTTGAACTGATCATTAGACCGGATAGTTGAAGCGTATAAATAACTTGGTAAATACTTGTGCTCAAATTCCCAAATAGAGTTGCTTTCTTCTACGGTACTAGATAATAATTCTAAACTCCATATCGAGGGGCGCAAACTGGACGGGTACCTATCATTTTTATTTAAAAATTCTATTCGTGACCTATTTTTTTTTGTCAGACTATTTAAAATATTTTTTTTAGACGCATGGGCCTCTAACGCCAAATACCCCATATTTTTTTCAAGGAAAGCTTTATGTAGCTCTTGAAATCTATCTATAGACAAAGTATTAAGTAGATAAAAGTCATCTAAAATAGAGATTATATTCTGATACCCCTCTGATTTGAGATGACTAATCACCGACAGCCACTCTTTTTTCCAAGAGCTAGAATTAAACTGTATTACATTTGGATATTGCAACTCATTAGAATCTGAAGCTACATAGAGTTTAATTCCCAAACTTTGAGAGCACTCTAACCACCTCTTCATGGTAACAGGGAGTATCGCATCACCGCGCTCTGTAGACCACATAACAAAGCATATTTTTTCATACTTATTTTTTTTCATATTTAGGAATCTTCTGATTTACCCACTAATGGTAAATTTAAAACATGGGTCATTCCCTCTAAGCAGCTCAACTTTAAACCTTAAACTCTTCATATTCAATTGGTACGCCACAAAAAATCACTTCATCATCACCTACAACACTATAGCGCACATCTTTACCTTCAGAGACTAGGCTATTATACATTGGAGCAATATAGTATTCGCCCGCTTCAAGCTCACTAATACTTTTTTTCCGATACGACTTAAATATACGACAAAAAACTTCACAAGAGCGCCAGTAATATAAACCTGTACAACAATATTTAGAAATCTTTTGCTTTTCCGCTGTGATCTTTACAGTTTGCTGAGATTTGTTATCAGGTAGAACATTACTCCAGTTCACTCCATTCCCTATAAATGTCTCCAAATATCCATCTACAGTGCTTATATCAAACTCTTTTGGCCAAGAAAAGTCTGGACGAAAGGTGTCAATATTGAAAATTAGTAAAGATTCATTTAATGCAATATTAGCTTTTTTTATTCCTTGATAAACCGTTTCAGCCTGCCCTCGAGTGGGTTTATCTAAAATTATAATCTGATAAGATTTAATACCGAGAGTCTTACATTCAGCTTCAATAAACTTACGCGTCTCAAAAATATTTAAGGCAATAAACAGAAACTCTTCATCTGAATAGTATTTTTTAAAACTTCCAACCGAATGAGAGAAAAGACTTTTTCCATGAGCTTCCAGCATGTACTTTGGAAGCTTGTAACCAGCTTTTTTAAAACGACTTGATAATCCAGCCATAGGTATAACAATCATTTATCCATCTCCCTTAATGATTTAAATAGACGTAAAGCATTGGCAATAAAAGCTTCTTGGCGTTTCGAATTATCTGAATGTAATGGTAACATCGATAAAAACAAGTGTATGGTAATTGCTAAAATTTCTTTTTCTTCATAGCCTGACTCGGCCAGCACCTTTAAACGGAATTTATCAGCTATATCTTGATAAAGCCCATCATTATGGAAAAATTTTATTTCATACTCATTAGTAGTATTTTTACTAAACTTAAAACGACCAGAAATAATTAAATCGTAAAGACCGATGACAGAATGATATATTTTAGCAAGCTCATAACGCCTGTCACCATACAAACTTATCTTGCCATTAGCCGTTATTCCACGTGGATCAATACACTTAATTGCCTCTACACGGCTGTCATACAGTATATTACTGAAGCATAAATCACCATGAATAATTGTCATATCATTTGGTTTTGCTGCCTTAATCCATTTTTCCGAATAGCGCGCAACTTCGATAAGAGTAAACATCTCATCTCCAGCTAAACCTACATAGGTTGAATAGATGTCAAAACCTGATTTTTGATCAAACTGATCCAATCTACGCAAAGTTTTTTCTAAATAAAGACTGTCAGCCATTTCCAACAGGTCAGGCTTATTAATAATCAAAGGATGAGATGCAAAGTCTAATAGCATTGTATTAATGCTATTAAAAATAGTTTCCCAGCTATCCTTCTCTAAACGAGCAAAAACAAATAAATCACTCAAAGGGAGAAGGTAAAGATACTCTAGCTGGTAATTAGCCCCATGAAAGTCACCCTTTCCTCGATCAAGGTGTAAAAGTGCTGGAGTATAAAGCCTCAATGATAAGGGCAACTGATCAAACCAGTTGCCTTCTGCAAAAATTTTTCTAGAATTATTTTTTGAAGCCTTGGCAACGGATCGAGGATTGATAGTTAATTCATTAAAAGATCTCTGAGTCGTTATGCGTGTACGAGAGTGATAAAAGCTATTAATGTGCCCGAAATCTAACCACTCGCCGCTGGAATTCAAGCTCATAGCTTGGGCTTGATGATAATTAACAATAGCTTGAATAAAATCACTTTTGGATTCAACTAGAGCTTTCATTAAACAATACGACTTAGAGAAGCTAAAAAATCCAGAAATAACTTGATCATTTTCACCTGCCCAATCACTGTGTAGACACTCTAGCACCCCTGCAACTTTACCAAGCTTAGCTCGCCTATAAAAGCCACGATTTGGGTGTACGCTTATAAAATCAATCTCCTTAAAATAAGAATTCAGGAACAAGGTGTCGCCATGTAATAGAGTGAACGAGTCATAGTGCTTACCTGAAGCATTCCAGCAATAGAGAATTGAATCACCCAAAGATAGGTCGTCAGGAACCCTTAAAAATCGAACCCCCAATTCTTGCAAACGTTGAGCGTCGTAATCATCCATTTTATAAGACGCAGGAATTGATAAATAAATGTCTTCTAATGACGAGCAATCATCTTTTAAAAAAGCAACTTGTCTCTCATATAAACGTCTATTACCAATTGGTAAAAAACTTGGAGGGGTCAAGCCAACCTCAGAAACAAAATCACCCTGTAAGTATGCTCCAGAAGCTATTAAAATCATTTATTATCCCCATCTAAATAAGGATTTTCTTTGGCTAATAACACCATAATTTCCTCATAAGAAAGAGAAACAAATTCAGAAGGTCTAATTGATTTATCATCAACATAAAAACCATTAAATCCACACCAAGGTTTTCCCACATGAATTTCATCATAAGGAACGTTATGCTTTTCTAGCCAGGAAATTATACCAGGCAATGTATGAATATTAATTTTTCCTATATTTCCTTCATAGGTGCGCATGTTTCGACTAGTTGAAATAATAATTTCAAACCCTTTATTTTTATACATGCGGCATGCATCTATCACCTCATGATTTAATAGCTTCTCCGAATACTTTCCTTCAGCATCAACTGTTAAAGTTCCATCTAAATCTATAATTATTTTCTTCATAATTTTTACATTTTTATTGTGTCAATCGGTAAATATTTAAACTTAAAATGGGTATTCAATTTTATTAGGACTTATTCACTACACAGAGTCTAAAATAAAACTCTCATTTAATAAGCTTTCTTTATTATATAAGCACTTCGAATACTTGCCATCCTTATACTGTCGCAAATACATGTTCGCCTCTAGCGCAATTGCATGCGCAGCAGCTGTGTCCCATTCCATTGTCGGCCCTAGTCTCGGATAAATATCGGCCTCACCTTCGGCCACTAAACAGATTTTCAGTGAACTGCCAATCGAAACTAATTCTTTTGTTTTATCGGTTTTAATTTCACTAATAAATACTGTGGTTTCATTTGTCATATGGGAACGACTGGCTATGATTTTATATGTTTCACGCTCTTGTTCAGTTTTTAGAGGCAGCCTTTGGCCGTCTTTAAATGCGCCTTCATTGCGTTTTGCCCAGTAAATTTGATTTAACGCTGGAGCATAAACAACTCCTAATACTGGCGTGTCTTTATGAATCAGAGCGATATTTACCGTAAATTCACCATTCTTTTTTACAAACTCCTTGGTACCATCTAGTGGATCTACTAACCAAAAATACTCCCAATATTTTCTATCTTCATAAGGAATTTCTTTTCCTTCTTCAGATAAGATAGGAAGGTTAGCTGAGAGTTGATTTAAACCATCTTCAATAATATCATTGGCTTTTTTATCAGCTAACGTTAGTGGGGAGCTGTCTTGCTTGTATTCAACTTCAAAATCTTGTTTGTAGACCTGCATAATAGCATTGCCAGCTTCTTTGGCAATGGTGACAATATCCTGAATATCAATCTGATTAAGCATGATTAGTTAATAATTTCTTTGGATTTCAAAAAGTCAATCACCCTGGCAACAGACTCTTCTAACGACTCACCCTCAGTATCAATAACCAGCTCTGGATTGTCAGGTGCTTCATAAGGAGAATCAATCCCTGTATAGTTCTTGATTTCTCCAGCACGTGCGCGCTTATATAGGCCTTTTACATCTCTTGACTCACAAATCTCTAAACTGGCCTTACAAAAGATCTCAATAAAATCCCCTTGAGGTAATAATTGCCTAACAAGGTTACGGTCTTTTTTGAATGGGCTAATGAATGCAGTCATAGCAATAACGCCAGCCTCCATCATTAAATTGGCCGCTTCGCCAATTCTTCTAATATTCTCTTTGCGGTCATCATCACTAAAAGTTAAGTTTGATGATAGACCGTGACGTACATTGTCCCCATCCAGGACAAAGGTTCTGCAATCTAGATTGTGTAGCTTTTCCTCAACAGAATGGGCAAGCGTTGATTTACCTGAGCCTGATAAGCCTGTAAACCAAATAACAACAGACTTGTGGCCATTTAGTTGATTGCGCCTTTCTCGGGTAACGGTTGCGTTATGGTAGATAGTGTTTTGGGTTTTCATATTAATTTTTCAAATACCATTTATAAGTTTTACTGAGCCCGTCTTTAAGATCCACACTATATTCCCAGCCCATATTTAATAAACGAGATACGTCAATCAACTTTCTTGGTGCACCATCAGGCTTGGTAATATCGAAAGATAATTCACCCTTAAAGCCAACCACTTCCTTCATAGTTTCTGCCATTTCTCTAATGGTTACATCTTTACCTGTGCCGACATTGATATGCGAAAGCATTGGTTTTGTATTGGCTTGGTAAGTTTTCTCGTCTAGCTCCAATACGAATAGTGACGCCTCTGCCATATCATCCACATACAAAAACTCACGCATAGCATTGCCTGTACCCCATACCACCACTTCAGCATGGTTATTAATTTTTGCCTCGTGGAAACGTCTCATTAGTGCAGGAATAACATGTGAGTTCTCTGGATGGAAATTATCATTAATACCGTATAAATTAGTTGGCATGACTGAGCGGAAATCTGTGCCGTGTTGACGATTGTATGATTCACAAAGCTTAATACCTGCAATCTTCGCTAGTGCATAAGGCTCATTAGTTGGCTCTAACACATCGGCTAACAATGCATCTTCACGCATTGGCTGCTCGACTGCTTTAGGGTAAATACACGTACTACCTAAAAACAGTAATCGCTTAACCTTATTCTCATAAGCTGAGTTAATAACATTAGCTTCTATCATCATGTTTTGATAGATGAAATCTGCAGGATAAGTGTTGTTAGCATGAATACCGCCTACTTTTGCTGCTGCAAGGATGACGTAATCTGGCTGTTCTTTTTTAAAGAAATCTTGTACCTGGGCTTGACTTGTAAGATCGAGTTCCTTATGCGTGCGCATTAAAAGATTGGTAAAGCCCCTCTCTTCCAATTGCCTAACAATGGCAGAGCCGACTAAGCCACGATGCCCTGCAATATAGATTTTTTCGTTAAGATTCATTATTAATCTAGCTACTCGTTGAAATCTGGCGCTTTAAAGCCGTGTTCTTTAACTAAAGAGTCACGCTTAGCAATGTTAATGTCATTTTCCATCATTTCATGCACCATTTCTTCCAAAGTGATCTTTGGCTCCCAGCCTAGTTTTTCTTTGGCTTTAGACGGGTCGCCTAATAACGTTTCTACTTCAGTTGGGCGGAAGTAACGTTTATCAACAGCTACAATTAAGTTACCTGTCTCAGAATCATAGCCTTTTTCATCCATGCCTTCACCTTCCCAGCGAATCGTCTTACCCAAGTGGCCCCAGGCAAAATCTACAAAGTCACGCACTGAGTATTGCACGCCTGTGGCAATACAAAAGTCATCTGGCTCGTCTTGTTGCAACATTAACCACTGCATCTCAACATAATCTTTAGCATGACCCCAATCTCTCTTAGCATCCATATTACCAAGGTAAACTGTTTTCTGAAGTCCTAATGAGATACGCGCTAACGCTCTTGTAATCTTACGGGTTACAAAGGTCTCTCCACGTACAGGGGATTCATGATTAAACAAGATTCCGTTACAAGCATACATGCCGTAAGCTTCACGATAAT
>Ga0209776_1001436_pt1 | contig 12379 bp, 14 predicted proteins | sample SaaInlLV_10m_DNA_3_FD_184670 | JGI IMG/M metagenome (GOLD analysis project Ga0209776, IMG submission 184670) | Marine microbial communities from expanding oxygen minimum zones in the Saanich Inlet - Saanich Inlet SI073_LV_165m_DNA (SPAdes) (version 2) | ecosystem: Environmental > Aquatic >...
CTACAGAAGACTTTCATTTAAATCATATAGACACACTTAAGGATAGATATAAAGATCTTACCATTGGGTGGTCTACGCATGAAGATCAGAATGAAGTTGCCCCAGTTCAAATTGCAGTAGCTAAAGGTGCAAAAATATTTGAAAGACATGTTGGTTATGAAACAAAAGATATTAAATTAAACTTGTATTCTTCAACACCGCAACAGTTGGATAAATGGTTTGAAGCGTATAAATACGCAGTGGATTTGTGTGGTTCAAAGACAGACAAATCTGATAGGCCTATTACTGATGTAGAGAGAGAGTCATTAGAAGGTCTTCAAAGAGGAGTATTTGCAAAGAAAGAAGTTAAAAAAGGTGCATTACTGAGTATTGATGATGTTTATTTTGCAATGCCATTTGTTCCAGGTCAAATATCTAGTGAATCTTGGGTTGATGGAGGGATTGAGATAAATAAACCACTTAAAATTAATGAAGCAATTTTCCCAGATGATATTGTTGTCACTAAAAATACAAAGAATGAAGTGCTAAAAAAATCAATACATGAAGTTAAAGCAATGTTAAGCCAAGCATCAGTAGTGCTTAGTAGTGAATTTGGAATTGAATTCTCACATCATTATGGTGCTGATAATTTTAGGGAAATTGGTGCATTAATTATTAATTGCATTAATCGTGAATATTGTAAAAAATTAATTATAGTTCTTCCAGGGCAAAAGCATCCGTCGCATTACCATAAACGTAAAGAAGAAACTTTTCAAGTATTGTCTGGCGTATTCGAGAGCATAATAGATGGACATCATAGAGTAATGTATCCGGGAGAAACTGCTCTTGTCCAACCAGGTGTTTGGCATGAGTTTTGGTCAAAAGATGGTTGTATTGTTGAGGAGGTTTCAACAACACATTATGATAATGATTCAGTCTATAACGATAAAAAAATTAATGATCTTGAGAGGAGCGAGCGCAAAACAGTAGTAAAGAATTGGGGTAGGTTTGAGCTGGTTGAAGATAAATAACTGTACATGATTAAATGTGTTGTTTTTGACTTTGATGGCACCTTAATCGAATCTAATGAAATAAAGAGAAGAGCTTTTTATGAAGTGACTAAAAATCTTGTTGATGCAGGTATTTTGCTCGATAAAATACTCTCTTATCCTGATTCTGGAGATCGATATGATATTTTTGATACATTAATTATAGAGCTTAAGTTAGTTAGAGAGGTTTTTGTTAGTGCATCTAAGTTGTCTGATTCCTACACGAAAATATGTGAATATGAAATTTCACGTGCGCCAGAAATTAAAGGTGCTGTTAAAACTATCAAAGAATTAAGAAGTTTAGGAGTTAAAATTTTTATAAGTTCAGCAACACCAGAAATTACTTTGCAAAAAATTATAGATATGCGTGGCTGGAAAGATATGATTAATATGGCTCTGGGATCTCCAGACAGTAAGATAGACCATCTGCAAACGATATTGACAAAAAATAAATATTCTATATCTGAGGTTGTTTACGTTGGCGATAGTGAAATAGACAGGGATGCAGCTTTATTAGTTGGTTGTAGATTTGTTGGTATAGGAAAAGATTGGAGTCGTTTTAGCAGTAAACCATCTACTTTACTGAACACACTTGAAAATTTTACAACAGAATTAAAATTATGAAACAACAATGTGAAATCTGTAGTGGCGAATATCATGAATTATATAATGGTAATATCAGAGATGGTGCTTATGGGGGGGTAAAAATTTCTGCTGTGATTTATCAGTGTAATCAGTGTGGAGTACAAAGATTGCGAGAAAAAGATTGTATTCCTGATGAGTATTATGAAACTGGCGAGTATAGAGAAAGATTGGAGGAAAGTTTAGAAAGTAAAAGAGCAGTTGTTGAACAAGATGAGATGCAGCACCATACGTTACAAGCTTTTTTTCCTAACTCATTAAGAGGTAAAAATATACTTGATGTGGGTTGTGGTGTTGGTAGTCTACTTGATATGTTGAAAAACGTTAGTCATAGTCAAATAGGTATAGAACCTTGTAGTTCGCATTTAGAGTCATTATCTAAACGTGGGTATAAAGTATATCCAAGTTTATCTGAAGCTGCAGAAGATAATAATAGTACTATAGACTATGCATTTTCTATTCAGGTTATTGAGCATGTTAAAAATCCAAGAGAATTTCTTGAAGAGATAAAAAAGTTAATTAAACCCAGAGGAAGACTTTTAATTAGCACACCTAATAAAAACGATATTTTAATGACTTTATTGAAAGATGAATTTTATTCATTTTTCTATAGAACTCAACATCGTTGGTATTTCGATGAAAATAGCTTAACTAAGTGTGCAGAACTTGCTGGTTTTAGAGTAGATAATATTCATTTTATCCATAGATATGGTATGGCAAATACATTGTACTGGTTGAGAGATAGAAATCCGAATGGAAAAGTGAGAATAAATGGTATTGATAATATGGCTGATTCTTTATGGCAAGCTTATCTTGAAAATAGTAAACAGAGTGACAATATATATATGGAGTTAAGAGTAGTAGATAATGATTAATGGATTAAGTGTTTTGGTAGTTGTGCCTGCACGTGGAGGTAGTAAAGGTATACCATTGAAGAATTTACGTAAAGTAAACGGCATTCCGTTGGTTGCTAGTGTTGGCAATATAATCAAATCTATACCAGAGATCGATCGATCTATTGTTTCAACTGATCATGAGGAAATAGCGAGTGTTGCAGAAGATGCTGGTATTGCTGCACCATTTCGTCGTCCAAAAGGTCTATCGGGTGATAGAGTAGGTGATGTTGAAGTATTGACACATGCATTATTAGAGATGGAGATGATTGATGGTGTTACCTATGACATTATTGTTATGTTACAACCAACCTCACCTTTACGAAAGGCTGAACATGTCTCTGATACAATTCAGATGTTAATAGATGGAGCGTGGGATGCAGTGTGGACTGTGTCTGAAACAGATTCAAAATCACACCCATTAAAGCAGTTAATTGTAAATGAAGATGGTCTTAACTATTATGATGACAATGGAGCTAAGATAATAGCTAGACAACAGCTTGAACCAGTCTATCATAGAAACGGCATTGCTTATGCTATAACAAGAGAATGTCTGTTAGATAAAAAATCTATTAAAGGGGATAAAACAGGTGCACTTGTCATTAAAGGTGAGTATATAAGCATTGATACCGAGCGAGATTTAGATTTGGTTGAATTTATTTTATTCAAAGAATGGAGGTTGTAATTAAAAGAGTAGCGCTAATAACGGGAGCAGATGGCTTTATTGGTTCTCATTTAACTAAAATGCTAGTTGATAGAGGTTACCAAGTAAAGGCCTTGTCTCAATATAACTCCTTCAACAATTGGGGGTGATTGGAAGATATAAGCTGTAGATCTAAAATAGAAGTGATAACTGGTGATATTAGAGATCCGCATTATTGCAAAGAGATTACTAAAGGTGTAGATATAATTTTTCACCTTGCGGCGCTAATTGCCATTCCATACTCCTATGTAGCTCCAGAAAGTTATGTAGAAACCAATATAAAGGGGACTCTTAATATCTGCCAAGCAGCAAAAGAGAATGGAAATATACGTGTTATTCATACATCAACTAGCGAAGTTTATGGGACTGCACAATATGTACCGATTGATGAGAATCATCCATTGCAAGCACAGTCTCCAGATTTCGTATTATTAATTGGAGATAGGAGATAGGAGATAGGAGATAGGAGATAGGAGATAGGAGTGAGGCATTAGGCGCTGCAATTGCGGCAGTTTATCAAAATTATTGCCTGATTCACATACAAGGTGGAGAGATTACTGGATCGATTGATGAATCAGCAAGACATGCAATTACAAAATTAGCGCATTACCATTTTCCATCTACAAAACAAGCACGAAAGAATATTATACAAATGGGAGAGCGAAAAGAAACAGTATTTAGCTATGGATGTCCAAGTGTTGATGTAGTGTCAAAAATACGTAAATATCCAGCGCCTAGTTTACTTAACGAAGGTGTTGGTCCAGAATTAAATTTTGCAAAAGAATATATTCTTGTTCTTTTTCATCCTGTTACGACTGAGTATTCTAGCTCTGAGAAACAGATGGAAGAGGTTTTGTCCGCAATTAAAGAGCTTAATATGCAAACGCTTCTGATTTGGCCAAATATTGATGCTGGATCTGATGGAGTTTCGCAGGCAATTAGGTGATTTAGGGAGTATAACCATTCCACCCAATTGCATGCATATAAAAACTTTGAACCAGAAGAATATATACCATTGTTAGATAATGCGGTTTGTGCAATTGGTAATTCATCAAGTTTCATTAGAGATGCATCATTTTTAGGAACACCAGTGGTCCTTGTGGGTACGAGGCAAGATGGGAGAGAAAGAACAAAAGCAGTTATAAAAGTAGTTGAAAATAAAGATAAAATAGTTGATGCAGTTAAATTTCAAATCAACCATGGTAGGTATGAGGTGTCAAATTTGTACGGTACAGTTGGCGTATCAACAAGAATTGTGAAACAATTTAAGTTGCTGGAAAAATATAAGCAGAAACAATTTGTAACGAAAAACTAATAACAATAATTATGAAAAAAGAAATAAACAAAATATTATTAATCGGAGGGTCTGGTTTTATAGGGTCTCACGTGGCTGATCAGCTCAGTAATGCTGGACATTCGGTAACAATTTTTGATCAACAGGTTTCTCCTTGGTTGCGTGATGATCAGAAGATGATAGTAGGGGATTTACTTGATTTTGAGTTAATAGATAATGCGGTTTCTGGTTCTGACATTGTTTATAATTTTGCAGCTATTTCAGATTTGAATGTAGCACTTAATAACCCATTAGATACGGTTCGCATTAATGTATTTGGAAATACACATGTATTAGATGCATGTAGGAAATATAAGATTAATCGATTTATTTATGCGAGTACAGTTTACGTCAATAGTCGTGATGGAGGATTTTATAGGTGCAGCAAACAATCTTCAGAACTTTTTATAGAAGAATATCAACGCACTTACGGATTGGATTTTACAATTCTACGATATGGTTCGGTTTATGGGCCACGTTCTGACAAGCATAATGGAATGTATAGGATAGTACGAGATGCATTAATATCCAACCATGTTCGATATGAAGGTCATCAAGAGTCTATGAGGGAATATATTCATGTAGAGGATGTTGCGGCTGCAAGTGTCTCTATACTTGGCGAGAGTTTTAAGAATCAAAGTATAATTTTGACCGGACAAGAGCCAATGCGTGTATATGATTTGCTTCAAATGTTATCTGAAATTATGGGAATTACAGACAATATTGAGTTTGTTGATATTGAATATGAGGGCCATTACATTCGTACACCTTATTCATACCAACCTAAATTAGGAAGGAAATTTATCCCTCCACTACATGTTGATTTAGGTCAAGGACTCTTACAATTGATTGGAGAGGTGCAACAAGACATGGAAAAACAATGAAAATTATCCGTTTTGTGTATTTAGATCAAATTTATTACGGAGAATTGCATGGTGATGAGGTGATTTTATGGTCAGATGCGCCATGGGCAGGCGGGCTTAAATTGCAAAAGAAAGTATTGTTTAAGGAGGTTAACCTTCTTTCACCATGTCAGCCAGGAAAAATTATTGCAATTGCAATCAATTATCCAGGAGCTACAGGGTTAAAAAAGGAAATGGTTGAGCCGTTAGTTTTCTTCAAACCTCCAAGTTCGGTTATTGGACATAATCAGTCTATAGTGTCTCCATTTTCTGATACACCCACTTGGGGAGAATGTGAATTAGGTATTGTAGTAGCTGAAAAATTATCGCCAACTATTAAAGTAAAGCCACAAAATCCTATTTTTGGTTATACGATAGCAAATGATGTATCTGCTGAAAATGTTCAAGGATGGGACCATCATCTTGCGCGATCGAAAGGAGCAGATACTTTTTGTGCTCTTGGGCCGTGGATAGATACAAATTTTCAACCAGATTCGCAGAAGATTCAAGGATATCATAATGATAGTATCTTGAGAGAAGGAAGGTTGAGCGATAGATTGTGGAAGGAATCAGATTTACTGACTTGGTTGTCATCATGGATTACACTTAATCCAGGGGATGTAATTCTAACTGGAACACCAAAGCGTGTTAGGGATCGACAATATCTTGATAATGGTGATTATTTTAAATGTACTATAGACGGGTTAGGAGAATTAATTAATCCATATAAATATTTGCATGTATAGTTTATATAAAATTGTTGTATTTGATTTTGATGGGGTTGTGTGCGATAGTACTGATGAGTGTATGGTGACATCTTGGAATGCGTGGGAGAAATGGGAGTCTCGTAAGGAATTTCGTCATTCTATAGAAGATTTTAGCATTAATGAAAAGTCTAGTTTTCGCCAAATGCGTCCAAGAGTGAGAGGAGCTGGTGAATACTATATTCTTCGCCGTGCCCTTAACGAAGGAATTATTATTGACAATCAATTAACTTATGATAACCTTATAAAAGAATGGCATGATTTTATAGAGCCATTTAAAAAGGTTTTTTTTGAAATGCGTGAATTATTACGAAATAAAGACGTTGATGAGTGGGTCAAATTACATCCAATATATGGCAACATAATAACTATTATGAAGAATCTACAGTTACATGATCAACTGTACATCGCAACCTTGAAAGATAAGAAATCTGTGCAGACTATTCTTAATAAAAATGGATTGAATATTCAAGATAATCACATATTTGACCAGTCACAAATTACATCAAAAATTGAAGCAATGGATAAAATTAGGTCAATAAATAAATGTAATAAATCAGATATGGTGCTTATCGATGATAATGTTACCCATTTATTACAACCTCATTTGAATGGATATGATTCTTTTCAGACTAGCTGGGGAAATGTACCGCAAGAATACCTAGCTATTGCAAACAATTATGGTATTGAGGTTATTAGTAAGGAAAACTTACGAAACAGGTTGAAATTGATTGAATAATAATCTGGATAGTTATTTTATTATAGGGTTAAAGTAATGAGAATTGTTATAGGAATACCTGCTCGTATGGGGTCTACACGTTTTCCTGGTAAGCCTTTATGCGACATTAAAGGATTATCAATGGTTGAGCACGTATACCGAAGATGTGCTTTAAGTAGTTATACAACAGATATTTTTGTTGCTGCGTGCGATCCTGAAATAGAGAGCGCTGTAAAGGGGTTTGGAGGGAATGTAATAATGACAGATCCTGGGATTACACGCCCTGGTTTGCGGGTTGCTACAGCTGCAGAACAGTTAGAATTAGATGATGAAGATATAGTTGTAGTTGTACAAGGGGATGAACCCCTTGTACATCCTGATATGATTGATCTTGCTATTCAACCTCTGTTAAATAATAATGATGTTTATGTTTCTAATCTTATTAGAGAATTAACTAATGGTGAGAAAGAAGATCCTGGTGAGATTAAGGTTGTCTGTGATCTTGAAATGAATGCATTATATATGTCTCGTGCCCCAATCCCATCAACTGATCATGAGGAAAAGAGGTCTATTTGGTGGAAGCAAGTTTGTATTATGCCTTTTCGATGGCATTTTATGAAAAAATTTAATCATGAACTTTTGCCTACACCATTAGAATTGCAAGAATCAATTGAAATGATTCGGGCATTGCAACATGGGTATAAAGTAAGGATGGTTCCGTCCCCATATATCTCTAAATCTGTTGATACTGAAAATGATCGTAGGCAAGTTGAAAAATTGATGCACACTGATTCAGTATTTCATAAATATAAAAATACAAGGTAAGCACTATGATTAAGAAAAAAATGGAATCTGGAAAAACTGTTTTTGGTACATGGTGTATGTTGCCATCAAGTTTTAATGTCGATGTAATTGCTCGTACGGGTATAGATTTTATTGTTTTAGATATGGAGCATGGTGCTTTAACATTAGAGACTGTAGAGGATATGGTTAGAGCGGCACAACTACATGGCTGCCAACCAATTATTAGAGTAGGAAATGATCATGAGAATACAATATTGCACGCCTTAGAAACTGGATGTGAAGCAATTATGGTCCCCCATGTTTCAACATCAGATAATGCAAAAAAAATCGTGGATTCTGCCAGATATGGACCAAGAGGGAAAAGAGGGCTTTCACCTTATACACGGTGCCATAACTATACTCACGAAGGGTTAACTAAAAGCCTGGAACGACATGCTAATGATACTTTGGTTTCAGTTATAGTCGAGGGTAAGGAAGGGATAAATAATTTATCTGAAATTGTGAATGTCGATGGAGTAGATTTAATATATCTTGGGATGTATGATATTTCTCAATCGGTAGGTCTTCCTGGACAATTAGAACATCCAGAAGTGGTGTCTCAACTAGAATCTTGTTTAAGGATTATAAAAGCATCTGGAAAAATAGCCGGCACGTTTTCCAGAGATCTCGATGCATGTAATAATTTCCATAAAATGGGATTTCAATTTATTGCTTATGTTGCCGACAGTTATGCACTATATGATTTTTATAAAAATGCTGCAGATTGCTTTAGGAAAGCATAATTTTCATAGATAATAAGATGAAAGTATTAATAACAACAGTTCCTTTTGGAAAAAAAAATAGGCTACCTCTTGACTTGCTTGAAAAGTCTAACATTGATTACGTGATTAATCCGCTTGGGCGCAAGTTGACCGAAAATGAGCTTGCTGAAATGGTACCAGATTTTGATGTTATTATTGCTGGAACAGAGTCTATTACAGACTATGTAATAGAATGTGGCAAGAAGCTAAAAATGATTTCTCGTGTAGGAATTGGACTAGATAGTGTTGATCTTATTTCAGCAAGAAATAGAGGTATTGCAGTTTCATATACCCCAGATGCTCCTGCGCCAGCAGTTTCAGAGTTGACAATTGGATTAATGATTTCTCTTCTTAGGTCTGTTCAAATATCTAACATGAAAATTCATAATGGAAGCTGGAATAGATATTTTGGAAGAAGATTATCTGAGTGTACTATAGGCATTATAGGTATGGGCAGGATTGGCAGCAGAGTTCTCCATCATCTTTCAGGGTTTGGATGTAAACAAATACTACTAAATGATATCCGTGAAAATTATAATATCAATGAGAGTGAAATTATTAAATGGGTAGAAAAAGAAAATATTTATAATGAGGCTGATATTATTACACTGCACCTTCCATTAACCAAAGACACAAAAAATATGATATGTCGAGAAGAACTTATGACTATGAAAAAAGATGCAATTATTATTAATACATCTCGTGGTGGAATTATAAATGAAAATGATCTTTATGAAGTTTTAAAAAATGATCATCTCGAAGGTGCTGCAATAGATGTATTTGATAATGAACCATACTCTGGAAACCTTCAAACAATTGATAATTGTCTTCTAACTGCGCATATGGGTTCTATGTCTATAGATTGCAGAACCCGTATGGAGATAGAGGCGACAGAAGAGGCTTTACGTTTTATAAAGAATAAAAGAATGTTAAGCTGTGTGCCAGAAGATGAATATTCTGTTCAAAAAGAAGGATTGTAGGCGTAGTGGTAAGGTTTATACAGTTCTTATTCCCAATACTAAAACAAGACTGGTAAAATTTAAAGGAATGGATTAAAAGAATGTGAATTTAGATTCAATAATCGCAAGCAAAATCTTCACAGAGTTTTGCTTGGAATTTTTAGAAAAGAGCCTTTAAAGTTATCTTGACCCTTTTTAAAATAAGATTTCTAATATGGATTGAATGGTGTATGCATTAACAATATAAAAATTATACTGCTATACAGAAAACATATGGCTGATGAGTATTAGTTTGTACGGATAGAAAAAAGAAATACAAGAAGAATTGAATTATAATTTATATCTTGTGTATTTTTAGGCATATATTGATAGTTTAAAAGGAATAAAAGCTAGAGTGCTACATTTAGTAAGTAGTATTTTTTTTAAAATATTAATGATTTAACTGGGTATTTAGTTAACCCATGTAATGAGAAAGACGAGAGTATCACGCTGAACTAATGAAAAATGGTAATTGGCACGTCAATCATTTGATATTAATGACTAACTATAGGTTTACTTGTTTATGATTACAGTTTTAATGCGCGAACAATATAGTTGTAAAAAGTTCCAATATAATGGGCTGATAGTCTGGTTTTCTGGTCATTTATACAACCAATCTCACCTTTATTTGATAATTGATTGTTTGTCAAAAACTAATATTGAAAAAATTTCGATAGAAAGAATAAAGGGCATGCTACTTAAGTTGCGTGGTAATTTTTCAATTACAATTAAAAGCGAATATTGGGTGTTTTCATTTGTTGATCGTATACGATCTTTTCCTATTTTTTACTCTAAAAACAGTAATTTTATTATTGGAAATTTTGCATATGATATTAAGGATTTGTTAGATTTGAAAGATCTTAAGCCTGATAAATTATCACTTACTGCTTTTTCTATGTCGGGATATACTATTGGAAATAAAACACTTATAAAAGAGGTTTTGCAATTAGAGGCAGGGGGTTTTCTTTTATTCCATGATGATAAAATATATACAGACTACTACTACAGCTACTCACCATGGAAGATTAAAAATGACTCCAAAACTAAAATCAAAAACAATCTCTCTGATGTAATAATTACAGTAATAGAGGATATGTATAAGAATGTAGATGGAAGACAAATTGTTGTTCCGTTGAGTGCAGGATATGATTCTAGATTAATTGTTAGCACTCTGAAAGAAATTGGAGTTAAAGATGTCGTGTGTTTTTCTTACGGAAGAAAGAATAGTTTTGAGTCTAAAACCAGTAAAGAAATTGCCAGAAAATTGGGATATAGATGGGTTAACGTTCCTGTAACCATAAAGTCTCAAAAATTTTTTTTTGACTCTGAAATATATAAAGAATATTTAACTTTATTTGATTCATATGCATCAGTTCCTGCAGTTCAGGATATATCGGAAGTGTATCATATCAAGTCTAACAAACTTATTGATAAGGATGCAGTATTTGTAAATGGAAATTCTGGAGACTTTATTACAGGCGGCCATGTTCCTTCAAATATCTTAAAAGTAGAGAATAACAATATTGAAAATTTATTAGATATATATTTTAACAAGCATTATTCATTATGGGAATGTCTCAAAACTCCAGAATCGAAAGATATAATAATTAGCGGGCTTTATGACATTATGAATCAGCGCGATATTCCGAAAGAATTGCCAATTGATTGTAGTCATGGAATTATTGAATCCATAGAATATACTGGTAGGCAAACATCGTATGTTATAGATCAACAAAATTCATATAAGTTTTCTGGGTATGATTTTAGACTCCCTTTATGGGATAATATTTTCATGGATTTTTGGGAAAGTGTTCCTTATAATTACAAGGTCAATCAGTCTTTATACAAGGAAGTTTTATTGGAGAACAATTGGGGTGGAGTCTGGAGTGACCATGCCGTGAATAATTTTGATATTAGACCATTTTGGCTAAAAACAATTAGAGCTATGACTAAACTTTTATTGACTCCACTTGGTAGAAAAAATTGGCATAAGGTTGAAAGAAATGTATTCACATATTGGCTTGATATTTCATGTAATTCAGCAATTACCCCATATAGTAAGGTTATTTTAGATAGGAGAGGTCAGAGGCATTTTGTCTCTTGGCTTGCTGACCAGTATTTAATTTCACATAAATTAGGTGGGATCAGCTGTCAAAAAAAACGTGAATATAATTTAGTTAAGTAGTTCAATATTTTGATTTAAAAAATGGAGGGATTTCCTTGAAAATTATTGGTATACATGACGGTCATAATTCGAGTGTTGCTTTATTCGATGATAACAGTATAGTTTATGCTTTAAGTGAAGATCGTCTTACTCGAATTAAAAACAAAGGTGGAATTCCTATTAATGCACTTAGGAGGCTGTTGGACGATATGAGATTAAAAACAATCTAAATTCTCTTCTTTTGCAAAGAGATGTTCCCAAGAATAATATAGAGACATTGCATGGTGTTTTTGAATGTTTGGAATACCTTGGGCGTCAGAGTAAATATATTGTTAATATGCAAAGGTCCTATGATTTCTATGATTATTCATGGAGAATGCCATTGTGGAGTAACACAATGCTTGATTTTTGGGAGGGCGTACCTCGAGTAGATAAGATAGATCAAAATTTATACAAGAGTGTATTAGGTGAGAATAATTGGGGAGGGGTTTGGCATGATATTTCAGTTAATTCAAGAGCAATTAATCCAAGTTTATTAAAACCTATACGTTTCATTTCTAAGGTGGCATTTTTTCCGTTTGGTGCAGATGCTTGGCATGAATTTGAAATGAGAGCATTCGAATATTTTAT
>Ga0209776_1001437_pt1 | contig 12376 bp, 17 predicted proteins | sample SaaInlLV_10m_DNA_3_FD_184670 | JGI IMG/M metagenome (GOLD analysis project Ga0209776, IMG submission 184670) | Marine microbial communities from expanding oxygen minimum zones in the Saanich Inlet - Saanich Inlet SI073_LV_165m_DNA (SPAdes) (version 2) | ecosystem: Environmental > Aquatic >...
GGCTATGAAGATTGGCTCAAAGGAAAACCTAAAGCATTTCAAGAAGATGTGTTAGGCAAGGGCAAACGCAAACTGTGGAAAGACGGCAAACTAGGCTTTAGTGATTTAGTTGACCAGAGTGGAAACCCGCTGACTTTGGGGCAGTTACAAAGCAAGTTGGGAATGGTTGATGATGTTGTCTTTGATGTGCCGTATGTGAACTTGGAAAAAAGTTATGATACAGCCCGAAAAGAAATACAGAAAACAAATCAAGGATGGGATAAGGATTTGAAGCGTGTTATGGGCGAGGAAATTACACCATCAAAGAATAACTTGGTTAGTATGAGAATAACAGGCGAAACTGTTGATGTTTTAAGTGAACAGGCTACAAAAGCATTATCAAAAGATAGTGTTAAGATACACATGGCTTTCAATCAGAAAAATCTAAAACAAGCCATAAGACAAAAAGAAGTTATGAATAGTCTCCAAACTGGGAAAGGCTCATACAAAACCGCAGGGATGGAAAGGATTGGGCTTGAGCAGGATGTGTTTGGTATAGACGACATAGACGATGTTACAAACTTCCCTAAGTATGGGTTTGTGGCATCTAAAGACAAGTTTGATTTTGATAGAATTGATGATTTTAAATACGGTGAGAATATTATCGTGTTTAAAGACTCGGTGAGAAAAAGAACAACCGTAACCTTTGGCGACTCTTATAATGGAAACGCAACGAGCGTTGGTCAGTCGTCACCACCATCTCCTATTAACAAGATTAATGAGGAGAGTTTCTACAGAAATTTTAGGCACACTACAGACACAACATATCAAGCCTCAGTAAACACGTTTAAAGAGGCAGATGACTTTATGGCTTCAGCTCATTATAAAGATTTGCTTAGAGTTACAAAGGGTGAGTATGTAGAAGCCCAGATATACGGAAAGCTAACCCTAGAGGAAGTTGAGTATATTTTAGTTAAAACACCAGCGTCCAAGAAGGCGATAGAGGCAGAATTGAGAAAGGCGGGAATCGATATTGAGGTAAGATTAAGATGAGTGATTTAATAATAACAAATGGCGATGAAAAACTGTATGTGTTTGATTATGTTGAAGGAGGTAGTAATCTACCTGTTTATGAATTAGTTAAAAACAAAAAACTAAAAACTAAAGCCGTCTATCCTGCGTGTTTACGTTTTATGCCAGATTCTGTGATAAAAGAAATAAACCTTTAAATATCTTAACTTTATGTAAAATACATAACGTCAGAGACAATTTAATAATTATTCGGAGAATAAAATGGACGACCCAAAGACATACACAGAAGAAGAATTTCTAGACCTACAAAACAAATCAGAAGAGACCAAGAAAAAGTTAGACGAGTTCCGTACTAACAATGTTAAGTTATTGAAAGATATGGAAACATTAAGCGCTAAGTTTGATGGTATCGATTTAGATAACTACAACGACATGCTTAAACTTCAACAAGACCAAAAAGATAAAACTCTTATTGACGCAGGCAAGATTGATGAATTACTAGAAGAGCGTACTAAAGCCATGATTAAAACACATGGTGTAGATATGGAGAAGCTAACAAGTGAGAACTCTGTTCTTCATAGTCAGTTAGCAGGTTTGGTTATTGATAGCGCAGTAAGAGATTCAGCAACTAAGGCAGGTGTAGTTGATACTGCTATTGATGATATTCTTTTACGTTCTAAAGCTGTGTTTACCTTGAAAGATGGTCAAGCTATCCCGCATGACGCTACTGGAAGTATTATTTACGGTAGCTCTTCAGCCGAGCCAATGACAGTAGAGGAGTGGGTTAAGGGTCAACAAGACGTAGCACCTCATTTATTCAAATCATCACAAGGTGGTGGTTCAGAGCATGGCAAATCTTTTGTCGGAGCAGGCTCTAAGGATATGACAGCATTAGAGAAGCTACAATACGGATTCGCTAAAAAATAGTTCCTAGGTAAAAAATCTCCATTTTTACCCTCTTTAGTTAGAGGGTTTTTTTGTCCGAAATCCCCCAATCCCCTAAGCCCCGATTAAGTTATTTCCCTTTTTCTTTTCTTTTATGTTATATTAGCGTCAACTCGCCATAGAATGGTGTGTAACCCTACATATAACCCGTGGTAATATAGTAGCAGAATATTTTTTTTACTGCCCTATAAAACTAATAAAGGGCATATATAGGAGATTCCATTATGGCATCTGTAACTCTTGCTGAATCAGCAAAACTTTCACAGGACATGCTTGTAGCTGGCGTTATTGAAAACGTCATTACAGTAAATCCTTTTTATGACATCTTACCTTTCCAAGCAATTGACGGTAATGCATTATCTTACAACCGTGAGAACGCATTAGGCGCAGCGGAATGGACAGGCGTAGGCTCTACAATCTCTGCAGGTAAAGCGGCAGCGACTTTTAACACTGTAACATCTACGTTGACAACATTAGTTGGTGACGCTGAAGTAAACGGTTTAATCCAAGCCACACGTTCAAACATTACTGACCAGAAAGCAGCACAAGTTGCTTCTAAGGCTAAGTCAATTGGTCGTGCTTATCAAGATAAACTAATCAATGGTGCAGGTTCAAGTAACCAAATCACAGGTTTATTGTCTTTAGCTACAACAGCACAAACTAAGACAGGCGCAACTAACGGTTCTGCTTTATCTTATGACTTGTTAGATGAGACTTTAGACAAAGTAACTGATAAAGACGGTACTGTTGACTACATGATGATGAACGCTCGTACGATTCGTTCTTACTACGCATTGCTTAGAGCATTGGGTGGCGCAGGCATCGGTGAAGTTATGACTTTACCTTCAGGCGTTCAAGTACCTACTTACCGTGGTATTCCAATCTTCCGTAATGACTACATCCCTGTAAACCAGACGCGTGGTTCAAGTTCAACTTGTACTTCAATTGTTATGGGTACATTAGATGACGGTTCAATGACACACGGTATCGCTGGCTTAACTGCTGCTGGTAACGCAGGTGTTTCTATTGAAGAGATTGGCTCAAGTGAGACTAAAGACGAGACTATTACTCGTATTAAGTTCTACAACGGCTTAGCTAACTTCTCTGAGAAGGGTCTAGCAATGTTAAACGGTATTAATAACTAATACAGTTTGATAAAATCCCCCTTGGTTTCATTACCTTGGGGGTACTTATTAAGGAAAAATTATGGCATTAGACGCAACTCCAAACGGCTCATCAGCAGATAGCTATGTTTCAGTATCAGACGCAGATGCCTACCACGCAACACATTTATACGCTACAACTTGGACAGCTTCTACAGAAGCCAATAAGGAGATAGCCTTAAAGATGGCTACTCGTATCTTAGACGAGAAGATTGAATGGGTAGGCGCAAAGACTTCTAGCACTCAAGCTTTGGCTTGGGGCAGAACAGGTGTTACCGATGACGGTTTTACCGTATCTTCTACGATAGTTCCACAACCAGTAAAGAATGCTACAGCTGAATTTGCTAGACACCTTTTAGCAGGAGACCTAACTGGTGATGCTCAAGGTAAAGGCCTAACAAGTCTAGAGGTTGGCGATATTTCACTAACATTTGATAAAAACGATACGGCAGGTGTAATGCCTTCTATTGTTCAGGAAATGTTAAGAGGATGGGGCTCTATTCATGCTCGTGCTAAGTTTGGCACTGTATCGGTGGTTAGAACCTAATGGGATTGAGAGATGCGCTACTTAGCGCAGTAAGCTCTGCTATATCTGCCACTGGTGACATAGCGGAAACGGTAACTTATAGAGTAAAGGGAAATGCTGATTATGATGTTTATTCAGGTCAATTGGCAGAAGATGAAAACGACCATACGATTAAGGCTATAGTAAGTGTAGCGAGTGAAGATTTTAGAAGTGGGGTAATATCTAATGGAAATACAGGTGAATTAAACGTGTTATTCTCTAGCAAAGGTTTGACTTTCACACCTAAGTCTAATGATTTAATTATTAGAGGGTCTGAAGTACACAAGATAAGCAAGGTTGATAGCGACCCTGCCGGTGCGTCATACACATTAACAGTTAGGAAAGTGGGATGAGCATATCATCATTTGACAACGAAATCAAAAAGTTTGCTAAGAAGGCAGGTTTAGAGGTGGATAAAGTTGTTAGAAAAATAACACTTCATGCTTATAACGGTGTAACTAGAAAAACACCTGTTGATACAGGTCGTGCTAGAGCAAATTGGAATATGTCAGAAGGCAGTATTAACGCATCTGTAAACAATGAAGCCACAACAACACAGCCTTTTAAAAAGTTTTCAGGTAAACATAGTATATATATTACTAACTCATTACCGTATATCGGATTGTTAGAAAAGGGTAGTAGTAAACAAGCACCTAAAGGCATGGTTGATGTTACTATGAATGAGATTAGGAGTAGTTTTAAATAATGTCATTTGAAAAGGAACGCCTAGCAATTGAAAACAGATTCTCTGAATACTGGACATATACTCCGGTTGCATGGGAGAATGTAGAGTTTGATACTCCGAATAATGAAGGTTGGGTTCGTTTAAATATATTAAACGGTGAAGGTGATTATAGAGCGATTAACAAATTAAAACGCCATACCGGAATTATAGTTGTGCAAATCTTCGTTCCAAGAGACACAGGAACTAGTACAATAAGACAATATGCAGATTACGCCTCATCAATATTTGATGGTAGAAAGTTTAATGATGTGGTTTGTGGAGTTGGTAGTATTGAAACAATAGGGGCTGATGATATTTGGTATCAGGTAAATGTAACTATTCCATATTGGAGAGACGAATGAAAACAGTAATTTTATATCCACCTAACGGTGATAAAGAAGGTGTAACGCCACACCCTTCAAAGATTGAAGAAATGAAGGCGAAAGGTTGGGCGGAAAAGTCTATAACAAAAACAAAAACAAAAGTAAATACAACGGAGAAAGAAGATGGCAAATCATAAAGGTAGCGAAGGAACGGCTAAAATCGGTTCAAACGTAATCCAAGAAGTAAAGGATTGGAGTGTCTCAGAGTCAGCAGAGACTATTGACGACACTACACTAGGAGACACAGCACGTACCAAGACTGTAGGCTTAACATCAGCAAGTGGCTCTATGACTGCTTTTTGGGATGAGACTGACACAACAGGTCAAGGCGCAATGACTGTAGGTGCTGAAGTAGCATTAAAGTTATATCCTGAAGGTGCGACAACAGGCGACACATTCGCTGAATTATCAGCAATTATTACTGAGAAAGGTGTATCAACTACACTAGACGGTATGGTTGAGACTTCAGTTTCATTTGAAGCTAATGGTGCTGTTACTTGGGCTACTGTATCGTAATGAGTATTTTAGATAACGTTAAGGCGCACTTTGATAAACTAGAGACTAGGTTAATTGAAGTACCTGAATGGGATACTGTTATCTATTGCACACCGTTTACTATGGCGGAAAAGAAATCACTTTGGAAATTTGCTAAAGGCGATGACTTTGAATTCATGGTACGAACCTTAATCTTAAAATCGCTGGACAAAGAAGGCAATAAAGTGTTTACTATTAGTGATAAGGTTGATTTAATGAATGGTGCATCACCGGATGTAATTACACGAGTTGTAGGCGAATTATCAACCTCTCAAACTATTGAGGAACAAGAGGGAAACTAAAGGGCGATTCCGAGTTATATGCAAAGTACGCACTTGCGAATCGCTTACACAAGACTGTTTATGAGATAGATAAAATGACAGTTGATGAGTTTCATGGTTGGATAGCCTACTTCAAACTAGAGGATAAAGATGGCGACTAATCAAGTAGCATCACTAGGAATAAAGGTCAGCGCCCACGGTGTTGAGAAAGCTAAAGCCGGTATTAAAGGCATTGGTAATACAGCCAAGCGTGTAAAAGACCAGATATTCTCACTAAATGGCGCAATGGGTGCGTTAGGTGCAGGGGCGGTAATGAAATCCGTCATTCAAAGTGCGTCAGGTTTAGAGAGTCTGAGAGTGCGTCTTAAATTCTTAACAGGTAGTACAAAGGATGCAGGAAAAGCCTTTGATACTATGACAGGCTTTGCGTCTAAAGTGCCATTCGCACTAGAGGATATTCAAAAAGCCTCTCCGCTTTTATTAACAGTTACAGATGATATTGACGATTTAAACGGTCTATTAGAAATGACCGGTGATATCGCAGCGGTATCCGGTCTTGACTTCGTTAAAACAGCAGAACAATTACAAAGAGCAATGGCAAGTGGTATTGCTAGTGCTGACTTATTCCGTGAGCGTGGTGTTGCTTCATTCTTAGGGTTTGAGGCAGGTGTTACATATAGTGCCGAACAAACAAAGACACGACTTAAAGAAATGTGGGAAGAGGGAACTACCACAGCGAAGGGTGCAACATCCGAATTAGCCAAGACATTCCAAGGTCAAGTATCAATGATGGAAGATGCTTGGTTTAAGTTAAAGATTCAATTTGCCGATAGCGGTGTATTTGAAATGACTAAAGATGTTGTACTGAGTATTACAGAATCATTAGGTAAACCTTCTACTCTAGCAAATGTAGAGAAGTTTGGTAAGTCTGTTGTTACTCTTGGTGAGGCTTTTGGTAGTATTATTGAGGGGTTTTTAGGATTGCCACCTTATGTTAGAGAGTATGGTTTAGTTATAGCATTGTTAGGCGGTAAGAAAGCCAAATTAGCATTTGCAGGTATTGCTGCTTTGTCAGAAGGTATTGATGCGGTAACAAGAGCAATTATAGGGGTTAGGAAAGCAGGTGGTATTGATGTAGTTGGAAACGCCAAATCAGACCTTGAAAAATTCCAAGAACAGTTAGCGAGAGTACAAAGAAAGATAAATAACTTTGACATGGCTAAAGTGTCTAAAAAAATTGGTAAAAAACTTGCTGAAAAATCATTGGCAAGTTTAAAAAATACAGCAGAAGAAATCAGGAAAGAGATTGCTACAATGCAAGGCATTATAGATGATAGTGTTAAACCAAAAGCAAAATTAACAGCATCAGATGAGAAAGACGAGATAATGAAAAAAGCCGGTGCTGATGTTGATAAATACATAAATAAACTTAAAACAGTAGGCATAGAAGAAACAAAAAGACAAAAGTTAAAGAGAGAATACGGTGTTGAGGTTTTAAGAATTAACGATGCAGAAAAAACATCTTTAGAGCAAAAGGCTATATTAACAAAACAAGCACAAGACGCATATACTCAAGCAATTAAACGAATGGATGACCTTGATATTGCTAAAAAAGTGGCAGGATTAACAGACTCAATGTCAGATTCTATTACAAGCATGATTATGAACATAGGTCAGGGTACGCAAAACCTTAAAGAATCTGTTAAAGATATGGCAAGGGTTGTTCTTGCTGAATTTATTAAAATTAAAGTAGCACAACCATTGGCTCAAGGAATGGCAAACGCTTTCAATTTCTCTAGTATGTTCAGAGCTGACGGTGGTACTGTGACAGGAAACCAGCCTTATGTAGTTGGTGAGCAAGGTGCTGAGTTATTCGTTCCAAACAAAACAGGCACAATTATTCCAAATGATGCTATGTCTTCAGGTGGCTCACGTAGTGAGACTAACAACGTAAATGTAAGTTTCAACATTACCGCAAACGACACGCAAGGTTTTGATAATTTATTAGACTCTCGTAGAGGCATGATTGTAGGCATTATTAATCAAGCTATGAACGATAGAGGCATGACAGGAGTGACAGCTTAATGGCATATCCAACGACACCCGTATTTCAGTCAGTGAACTTAAAGTCTAATGATAAGACTCTAACATCACAGACTGTAAACGGTAGAACACAATCAAGAAAACTATCAAGTCAGTATTGGGAGTTCTCAGCAAAATACCCACCTATGACTCAAGCAGACTTTATGCCTGTATATGCTTATATTATGAAGCAACGTGGCCAGTCAGAAACCTTCACAGTAAGAATCCCTATCCTTGAAGATGCTAGAGGTACAGCATCAGGCACGTTAAGAGTGAACGGTACTAAGGCAGCAGGCCAAACTACAATAGTAGTGGACGGAATTACAGGTACGGTAGTTGAGGGTGACATGATTAAATTTAGCCATGATAAGGTCTATATGGTTGTTGGTCATACCGAAACATCAAGTAACACGACATCTATCGATATACAGCCACCTCTTCGCTCTAACGTAGCAAATGATGAGACAATTAACTACGACAACGTAACAATGAAGGTAAGGCTAAGAAATGATATACAATCATTCGGAATGAGTAACGATGGCTTGTTCAGATATGAAGTAGACTTCATTGAGGCTCTATGAGTAGAAGTATTCACGCATCTGTAGTAACAGAACTTGCAAAAGACTCGGTAAGAATATGCCACATGATTGAGATTCACCTGTCCTCTACGTCTTTTTTAACAGACGCAGGACAAGACATTGTGTATGGTGGAAACACCTATGTTGCTAGTAGTCATTTCCTTGATGTGTCCACAGTAAAAGAGGACTCCGAAGTGAGAGTTGGAACGTCTAAGATAAAATTATCGGGCGTAGAGCAATCCTTTATATCCGCTTTACTTAGTAGCGCCTACATATCCAAACAGTTAATAGTTTATAGGGCTTACTTGGACGCTAACAACGGTGTAATAGGCTCTCCTGTATTGATTCACGATGGTCGTATATCAGAATACGAGATTATTGATACAGAAGAGACCTCAACAGTGGAACTAGGGGTGGCATCGCATTGGTCAGACTTTGAAAAGAAGTCAGGAAGACACACCAATAGCAATTCACAGTCGTTATTTTTCTCAGGTGACAAAGGCTTTGACTTTGCCGCTAACGTGGTTAAAGACTTAGAGTGGGGTAGAGCATAATGTTTGAATGGTTTATAAGCTTTATAGCATCAGCAGTAATATCTTGGTTATTAGCCCCTGACATAGAGGACTTAGAGCAAGAAAATACAGACGGTACATTATTAAACAAGCAAAGCAACAACGCACAGATACCTGTCATTTATGGAGAGCGTAAAGTAGGTGGAACGCGAGTCTTTGTAGAGACAAGTGGCACAGATAACGAGTACCTTTATATTGCCCTAGTATTGTGTGAGGGTGAGGTAGAAAACATTACAGACGTATATATCAATGACGTTTTATCAGGCGATGCTAAGTTTAGTGGGCTAGTCACAATTAACAAGCACTTAGGCTCTGATACTCAGACAGTAGACACAACCTTATTGAGCGCACCAAGTTGGACATCAGCACACACACTAAAAGGTGTTGCTTACTTAGGCATCAGACTTAAATGGGATAGGGAAGTATTTGGCTCAATTCCAAATATTCATGCTGTGGTAAAAGGACGCAAAGTCAGAACATTTAACTCTAGTGGTGTATTAAGCACGGCTGAGACTTATTCAACAAACCCTGTTGAGTGTATGTTGGACTACCTCACTAACACTAGATACGGAAAAGGGCTTACATCTGCTGATTTTGAGCCAAGTTATACATCATTTTATAATGCGTTTCAAATCTGTGACGCTTTAGTTGAGTCATATTCAGGTGGCTCGTACATCAACACATTCAACTGTAATGTGATATTAAGTACAGACAACACACTCATGGATAACGTAAAGATTTTGCTAAACGGCATGAGAGGTTTAATGCCATATACGCAAGGCGTTTATAAACTGATTGTAGAGAACACAGGCTCGCCTTCTTTCGCATTTACAGAAAGCCACATCATTGATGGCATCAGTATCTCAGGCGAAAAGAAAGGAACTAGATTTAATAGAGTTATTGCTACGTTTACGAACAAGGACAATAATTGGCAAGACGACCAAGCGATATACCCCGAAGCAGGAAGCACAGAAGAGACTACATTATTAGCAGAAGACGGTGGAGTTGAATTAGAAAAGAGAGTTAGACTGCCAACCATAACAAACATATACCAAGCAAGAAACATAGCTAAGACGGTAGTCAATAAGTCAAGACAAGGCATCAAGTGTTCATTCCTTGCTACAGGCGAAGCGTTACAGACTAGCATTGGAGACATTGTATCTGTTACACACAGAACTCCGGGTTGGTCGGCTAAAGCATTCAGGGTTATAAACCTATCATTGAAAGCAGACGGCAACGTAATTGTTGCTTTATCTGAACATCAAGATACCGTTTATCCTTGGGCAGACACAGGCGCTTACACAGTAATCCCTGACACCACCTTACCTGACCCTTTCAGTGTGTTGCCTGTAACGAGCGTAACAGTATCAAGTGGCGAGAACTATCAAGTAACAAACAGTGATGGCTCAACAAGCCCTAGAATCCTAGTAGCATGGACAGCACCCGTTGACAGTTTTGTAGACAGATACGTTATTCAAATAAGAATAGCCGCAGGAACTCCTAGCGAAAACCCTTGGGATATAGAACATACAACAGACAGTACACCTCTGTATATCTCAGGCGTAGCATCAGGAACTACTATCGATGTACGAGTTAAGTCTATGAATACAATGGGCGTATCTTCATCATGGGCGCAAGTTGATAATCACACTATCGCAGCACTTGTTGGTGGCGGTTCAGGTGGTACAACTTCATTCTCTCAAGCTGCCCCACCTAGTGTAGATATTGAAGCAGGTGATATTTGGTTTGAGACAGATAACGGTAATAAGATTCATCGCTATGATGGAAGAATTCCTTACGCTGATGCAGGCTGGATTGCCAAAACAGGCGACTTGGCAGGAATTGATACGGTTGTGGCAGGCACTTGTTCTATAGTAATCCACAAAACAAAAGCAACTTGTATTGCCGCATCAGGAACTTGGACTCCATCAACAACTATTGATATTCCTGCTATATCAGACATAAGTACAAATTTAGGAGATATTACAGGTGGTAGTATGAATATTGGTAGTGGTAAGTTTAGTGTTGATTCTAGCGGAAATGTGACTATTAAAAACGCAGTAACAGGAAATAGACTAGAGATTAAGAATAACAACATTAAAGTTATTGATGCTGCCGGAACTGTAAGAGTACAAATAGGACAACTGTAATGGCGGTAGGATTCAGAATTAAGGATGCCACTAATAAGGTGCTAATCAGTTCAGAGACAACAACTATGCTGATGCACGATGCCTTTACTGAGACTGGGTATGGCGCTAAGTCTAAAGTTTATACCGATATATTTTCAGGAGCTGTTCTTTACGTTACTGCGACATGGGCTTTGAACGCTAACGCCTACAACACATATCATGATAATGTTGGCTTTGCAGGTTTTATTTCAACTTGGACTTCTTTAAATTTTTCTTATTCTTATACTGTTGCCGCTAATGGGGATTACACCCTGAATTATAATTGCATATTACACAACCAAAACATATCAACTTCTATTTATTCCATGACTGATTTTCATTTAAAGGTTTTTGTAAAATGACTGTAGGAATACACCTAATTAATGCTAATAGTCAAGTTACATTCAGTGATGACAAGGAGTATTGGGTATTTAAAAAGAAGTTTGTTATTGGCAATAGGCATACAGGGCACAGCTCTACTACTGCTCTTTATTTTGATACTGGATATAACGGTGCGCAACCCCCTATGCTGTTTGTAAACATAACTAATAGCTACGGGTTTAGAAATTTATCAAGAGATAATAGTCTTAATGGGAATTGGCTTATATCACTACAAACACCTTACTTAGCAACACCACCTGCTAACTTTGAAATGTATATGTTTTTGCCTTATAATCTAACAACGCCTACCAACCCTACATGGGGAATAAGAATCAACAACTCTGATGGCTCTAAGGCTTACGATTCTGATATGAAAATTCTTAATGTTGGCGGTTTTGAATCAATAAACAATCCTTCTGGAAACCCAACTTGTAGCGACACATCACAATTTACTACCTCACACACATCAACAACAAGTATTACTGATTATGGGTTTACAAAGCCTTGTTTTATGTTGCCCGAGCAAGGTATGTATGTAACCGACTGTTTACCATACAACGATAGACTGTTCGCATCATTAATGAATTATAGCCATGCCAATCTAACCATTTACCATTCTTGGTACAACTACTGGCCATCAGGATATAACTATATTAATTATGGCAGTAATGGAAATCAAGCGACCAATATGGTTTGTACTGTTATTGATGGGGCTGATTATGACTAAAGAAGAAGAAATTTACAGTAAAGTAAAAAATGATGATTGTGCTAGGTGTGAATTTCAGCAGAAAGCTGAGAATACATATTCAGGAAATGAGGTTGGTATTTCATACGATAAGATGTTTTTTAGTATTACGTTTGATTGTACAATAGATGACATTAAGCAATGCCCTGTCGTAATACACGACATGAGCTTATAATAAAGCAAAGGAGAAAACATGGCATATTACAACACAATTAAATTAGTATCAGGTGACGACCTACCTGAG
>Ga0209776_1001446_pt1 | contig 12311 bp, 12 predicted proteins | sample SaaInlLV_10m_DNA_3_FD_184670 | JGI IMG/M metagenome (GOLD analysis project Ga0209776, IMG submission 184670) | Marine microbial communities from expanding oxygen minimum zones in the Saanich Inlet - Saanich Inlet SI073_LV_165m_DNA (SPAdes) (version 2) | ecosystem: Environmental > Aquatic >...
TTCACTGTTAAAGAGAAAAAGTAGTTTATATTAATTGACATTACTCTATTTATGTTGTATGATGTACAACACACAACATGGAGTCAGGTATGAACACAGCAGGTTTTGGTTACTTTCTAAGAGATATTCGTGAAAACGGTAAGATTTCTTTGCGCAGGCTAGCCCAAGAAACTCAGCTTGACCCAGCATACCTTTCACGAATGGAACGTGAAATGAGTCCAGCTCCTAGAGTGGAAATTGTTCAGCGAATCGCTAAAGCACTTTGTGGTCTGCAAAACTTATCAATGGCAGAATGTGAAAAACTGAAACGTGATTTACTAGATTCAGCAGGACAACTTACTGAGAGCGCTGATTTGATTGATGACCTAAAGCAGCGTTTTGCAGAACGATTAAGAGGTCAAGGGATGGCGGAACCCTACATTATTGATGCAGTCAGCAAGGTTAGCTTAGAAACTATGGACAGAGTCCTAAGTGGCCACGAGGTGTTAGAAATAGCAGATTCTTTTTCGCTTAATGAAATTGAAGAACGCGAATCAAGAGGCGAAGAGGTTCACTTATTGAATAACAAGAAAGCACCTCCTAGAAGAGTGAATAAAGCTACTAATAAGACTAAACTCCAGGCTGGTTCACGTGCTTTTATTGAGGTCAATGGTGACTTAACCTCCAATCAGGAAGAGTTATTGAGGTCGGTTGCTAATACGGTGCGATTCATACTAAAAGGAAAATAAGATAAATAATAACAAAATAGGAGAACGAAAATGATTAGAAGATCAAAAGGCCACGCAGTGGTAGAAGTAATGAATATTGATAGAGAAATTAGAATGGCATTTAGCAAGCTTGTGGAAGCGATGGCGTTCCATAATAATGACGAAATTGACATCGAAAAAGCAAGAATGCAACTTAAGAAAATATCCGATCGTGTGATTCGTGATTTTGAAGAAGATATGCTAGCTTTTCCTGCACATGGTGATTCAGAAAGAACGGTTGAAAGAAGAATTTACACACATCAATAGGCGAAAGATTAGAAGAGTTACATAGAATACTACTGTCTGATGTGGAATTTACCTTGTAGGTTAGTAGAATTAAAGGAGATACAAAGATGTTAGAGAGTATACAATTTAGCGATTATCATCCTGATGAATTTAAGGAATTGTATGTCTGTGCTTTAATACTAATGTCACAAGATTCATCAATACTAGATGCACATAGTAGAGTAGAAACCTTGAGAGAGGGGTTAGAGATTGAACTAGAAGTCGTTCCACCTCATAAGGAGTTAAACTAATGGCAAGACCAACTAAATACAGCCAAGAGAAAAAAGCATACACAATACTCGCGTTTAATATCTTGATAATCGCATTTCTATCTGCAATTTTTCTTCAGAAATTTCAAATGTTTTATCCTTGGCATAGTGTTGGTATGTTTGTCTTTAATGCTTGCCTTGTTGCTGCCGTAATTATTTCATCGTATCATGTCGGAAAGACTTTGTTTAATACTAAAAGCAATCAAATCCTTAGCCTGGGCTTTTTCTTTACATCGGTTGGTTTTGTTCAATTATCGATATTTATAGTTGGTTATTATTCAATTATCAGAGAGTTTAACACCCATTCTTTTTTGATTAATTTTGTAGTATTCACTACTGCGTTTTTAGTTGTTCCAATGTTCGCAGCAAGACCAAGTAAGTCTTTATTAAAACTCCTGGAAAAAAAGAATACAGGGCTGATAAAAGACAAGCCTATTCAAAACGAAATTGAAAGATTGAGAGAGTCATTCAAGCCTGAAAAGATTAAGATTCTTTTTGTAGGGGAATCTGCGCCTGTAGGTGGTGATTTCTTTTACGATGGCAACCCAATTCAATTTACAACCAACATTAGAAAAACATTTGAAATGGCACTTGATGTTACTTTTGAAGACAACAAGGAGTTTTTAAACTATTTCAAAGATAAGCAATGTTATCTTGATGATTTATGCCTAGAGCCTGTTAACCACTTACCTCCTGCTGAAAGAGCTATGATGTTGCGAGATAGTGTAGAGCCGTTATCAGAAAGATTAAGGGATATGAATCCTGATGTGATAATTATTTCAATGAGAAGCATAGAGCATTATGTGCATGATGCAATTGTATTGTCAGACGTAACCTCCAAAGTGGTGGTAACACCCTTCCCAGGAATGGGGCATTTGCTTCAATTTAGAGAAATAGTTATACCGATTTTAAAAGAATATATTAAAAACCCTGAGAAATGAAAAAACTACTAACCGTATTATTGGTTTCAATCCTATCCGTTGCTTCCTATGCTGAAGATGAATGGACAGTAGAAAAAGACAGAATATACACACACGGCTCAACTGTACATGGCCATAAGTTTGGATACTTTAAAGACAAAGAGTATTGCGGTAATGACTTAATCTATCTTCAGTGGTCAACCTACGAAGATGGCTTGAAAGAGTTTGAAGGAATAGATGCAAAAATAGCTATACGTATAAACGGAGAAGTTGAAGTTATTGAGGTTATACCTTCAACTCTAATGAGTACTGCAAAGTTTCCAGCTTTAATGACTATAGGTGTTTTTAAGACAATCCTTTTTTCAAAAGAACTTAGCAAGGATATTAAAGAATCACAAAGTATAGAGTTTACATTTGTTGGACCAAAAGACTTAGTTAGTAAAATAGATATAAAGTCAGACACGTTTGATACATCAGGATTAGTTGCGGCTTATTCTAAGTTTGATAATTCATGCAGTAAATAAGCTATGCATCCTATGCACATTGATTTAACGCATAGCTTGCATAGGGTAAAAAGTATATAAATTATTTATAAATTCAATTAGGAGTATTAATGAGTATATCGGCACTAATTTGGAGTACGGCAGACTTACTCCGAGGTAATTACTATGTTTGAACAAGCCTTTAAAACCATTGACCAAGTACTACGCAACGATGCAGGTGTTGGTAGTGAGTTAGACTACACCGAGCAAACCTCTTGGATCTTATTCCTTAGATACCTAGATGAGCTTGAATCAAGCAAAGCAGATCAAGCAGAATTAAAAGGTCGGAGCTATGACTTTATCCTAGATGAAGAACATCGCTGGAATGCCTGGGCAATGCCAAAGACTGCAGATGGTGCGTTAGATCATAATGCGATTATGACGGGTGAAGATCTCATTCAGTTTGTGAATGCCGACCTGTTTCGTTATCTAGGTAGTTTCAAGCAAAAAGCTGACAATCCAAAGACACTTGAATACAAGATCGGTGAAGTATTCTCAACCCTTAGAAACAAGATTCAAGGTGGTTACGCTTTAAGAGATATTTTGGAAGCTTGTGACGGACTGACATTCCAGCTAAATAAAGACAAACACGAGATGAGTCACCTGTATGAAACCAAGATCAAGAATATGGGTAATGCAGGTCGTAATGGTGGTGAGTACTACACGCCTAGACCGCTTATTAGAGCGATTATTGATGTGGTTAACCCGCAAGTTGGTGAAACAGTTTATGACGGTGCAGTAGGCTCTGCAGGCTTCCTATGTGAGACTTATGATCATATGATGAATGACGTAGAATCACTCAGCACAGATGATCTTAACACTATCCAAAAGGACACCTTCTACGGTAAAGAGAAGAAGCCGCTTGCCTACATCATTGGTATTATGAATATGATCCTGCACGGCATTGAAACACCCAACATTATTCATACCAACACCCTTGATGAAAACCTAAGAGACATTCAGGCCAAAGACAGACACGATGTGATACTTGCCAACCCTCCGTTTGGTAGTGGTGAGCGAGAAGAAGTACAACAAAACTTTGACATTAAGTCAAAAGAAACAGCGTACCTCTTTCTTCAGCACTTTATCAAGACTTTAAAGGCTGGTGGTCGTGCTGGTATTGTTATTAAAAATACATTCTTAAGTAATACTGACAATGCTTCAGTTGCACTACGCAAACACTTGCTTGAGAGTTGTAACTTACACACTATCTTAGATATGCCAGGTGGTACGTTCTTAGGTGCGGGTGTAAAAACAGTCGTGCTATTCTTTAACAAGGGCGAACCAACCAAGAAGATTTGGTGCTACCAGTTAAACCCTGGCAGGAATATGGGTAAGACCAATCCTTTGAATGATAAAGATCTGGCTGAGTTTGTTAAGCTGCAAAAGACTCAAGATGAATCTGAACAGTCTTGGAATATCAATATTGCTGATGTCGATGAAGCCACCTTTGATCTAAGTGTTAAGAATCCTAATACACCTGAAGAGGCCCCTTTAAGATCACCACAAGAAATCCTGACTGAGATGGAAGCGTTAGACCTTGAGACTAAAGACATCTTGGCAAGTATTAAAGAGTTGATATGAAGCAAGGTTGGGTTAAAAAGAAGTTAGTTGATGCTTGTGATTTATTTACAGATGGCAATTGGATTGAAAGTAAAGATCAATCTTTAGAAGGGATTAGACTTATACAGACTGGAAATGTAGGCAGCGGAGAGTACAAAGACAAGAAAGGTAAAGAAAGGTTTGTATCTCAAGAAACATTTGACCGATTAAAGTGCACTGAAATCTTTCCAGGGGATATTTTGGTCTCAAGGTTGCCAGAACCTGTTGGTAGATCGTGCATCATTCCAGATACTGACTCTAGACTTATTACCGCAGTAGATTGCACTATTGTGCGAACTTCTGAAGAGTTGTTGCCTGTATTTCTAAGATACTTTCAATTATCAAATGCTTATTTGAAAGACGTTAATTCAAAAGTTACAGGAACAACTAGAAGTAGAATTAGTAGGAAGAATCTTGGGTTGATAGAAATTCCAATCCCACCCCTAGAAGAGCAAAAACAAATCGTTGCTAAACTAGACCAGTGCTTTGAAGTGATTGATAAAGCTAAGGCGAATGTAGCCAAGAATCTTGAGGATGCTAAAGAGCTATTCCAAAGTAAGCTTAATGACACCTTTAGTCAGAAAGGTGAAGGTTGGGTTGAGAAGAAGCTGGGTGATGTTTGTAGTTTGATTGGAGGAGGGACACCATCAAAAAAGAATAAGCAGTTTTACACTGGAGATATATTATGGGCTACTGTAAGAGATATGAAGTTAGATGTGATTACACAGACAGAATGCAGTATCACTAAAGAAGCAGTCAGTAAAAGCTCTACAAATATTATCCCTAAAGGTAATGTGATAATAGCTACTCGTGTTGGACTCGGAAAGGTGTGTCTTATCAATCAGGACACTGCTATCAATCAAGATTTGCGTGGTGTCATCCCTAAAGAAAAATCAGATTTACAAGTTAAATACCTGTTTTGGTGGTTTAAGAGTATTAGTAAGTTGATTATTAATGAAGGTACAGGTGCAACTGTTCAAGGCGTTAAACTTCCTTTTGTCAAGTCATTGAATATACCAATTCCAACTACAGCAAGCCAAAGTAATATTGTCGCTTTACTTGATACATTACAAGAACAAACCCAATCTCTTGAATCCAAATACCAACAAGAGTTAAACTCTCTAGAAGAACTTAAGAAATCAATCCTACAAAAGGCATTTGAAGGCGAGTTATGAACGAAGAAGAAACTAAACTGAATCACATTACACCTGCTATCCAAGCAGCTGGCTGGGGTTCGGTTGAAGGTTCTTATATTCGTATGGAGTTTCCGATTACCAAGGGTCGTTTGATTGGTAGTGGTAAACGCGCTAAGGCTGATAGTGCTGATTATGTGTTGCAATACAAAGGTCGTAACTTAGCGGTTATTGAAGCTAAGCGCAATGATCTGGATTATGGTGAAGGCATAGGGCAAGCTAAGAGTTACGCTGAGCGTTTGCACGTTCGCTACACTTACAGTACTAATGGCAAGCGTATCTACGCTATTGATATGGATAACGCTACTGAAGGTGATGTAGAAACTTATCCATCTCCTGATGAGCTTTGGGCGATGACCTTCCCTACCGAGAATAACTGGAGAGACAAACTACTTTCTATTCCTTTTGAAGATAAAGGCGGCACTTGGCAGCCTAGATATTATCAAGAGAATGCCGTTACCAAAGCCCTTGAGGCGATTGCCGATAACAAGACTCGCATCCTACTTACACTTGCTACAGGTACAGGCAAAACAGCCATTGCCTTTCAGATTGCCTGGAAGCTATTTAAAAGCAAATGGACCACTAAAAAGGATGGCCTGAGAACGCCTAGAATATTGTTTTTAGCTGATAGAAACATACTGGCTGATCAAGCCTTTAACGCCTTCTCTGCGTTTGATGATAACGCACTGATTAGAATTACTCCAAAAGGTATTAAGAAGCACGGAAAAGTACCAACTAATGGTAGTGTGTTCTTTACGATCTTCCAATCGTTTATGAGCGGAGAAGATAATGAACAACAAGTAGGAGAAAGCTTTAAGGGTGATTATTACTTTAAGCAGTACCCTGCAGACTTCTTTGATTTTATTGTGATCGATGAGTGTCATCGTGGTGGTGCGAATGATGAGAGTAATTGGCGTGCAATTATGGATTACTTCTCACCTGCAGTACAGTTAGGATTAACCGCCACACCAAGAAGAGGTTCTAACGTTGATACTTATAATTACTTTGGTGATCCAGTCTATATCTACTCACTCAAAGAAGGTGTTGAAGATGGATTCTTAACGCCATTTAGAGTGAAGCAAGTAAGCTCAGATCTGGATACATACAAGTACAAGAAAGGTGACGTAATCCTTGAGGGTGAGGTTGATAGAGATAAGACTTATACTGAGTCAGAACTTAACAGATCAATCGTTATTGAGGATCGTGAGAAATTTCGTGTCAAACAATTTATGGATGATATGGAGCAGAACGATAAGACCTTGGTATTCTGCCGCACTCAAAGGCATGCATCACTTATTAGAAATATGATTAATCAGTATGCAGATAGTAAGGGTCCTAACTACTGTCATCGAGTAACAGCGGATGATGGTGCTATTGGTGAACAACATCTTCGAGATTTCCAAGACAATGAGAAATCAATACCAACAGTTCTAACCACCTCGCAGAAACTCTCTACAGGTGTAGATGCCCCTGAGGTTAGGAATATTGTACTACTTCGACCAGTCAATTCAATGATTGAGTTTAAGCAGATTATTGGTAGAGGTACACGTCTGTTTGATAACAAAGATTACTTTACAGTCTATGATTTTGTAGATGCACATCATCACTTCAAAGATCCTGAGTGGGATGGCGAACCTGAGCCTTGGGGTGGAAATGGTGGCACTGGAACTGGTCCAAGAGTTTGCAAAACTTGCAATCAAAAACCTTGTGTTTGTGAGACGCCTGATGATGGTGACCCTTGTGAGATGTGTGGTTATATTAAGTGTGTATGTGGGAAGTGGGCGCCAGTAGTAACAAGAGTTAAGCTAGCTGATGGATCCACTAGGAATATTATCACTAATATCCTAACTACTTTCTGGGGTCCTGATGGTAATCAGATAACCTCTGAAGATTTCTTGAATATGCTATTTGGTGACTTACCTAACTTCTTCAAACAAGAAGAGCAGTTACGTAAGATCTGGAGCAAGCCAGACACTAGAAATAAGTTACTCAAAGAGCTTGAAGAAGCAGGATATAGCATCGATCAGCTAAGAGACTTACAAGTAATGATCAACGCTCAGAAGAGTGACTTATTTGATGTGTTGTCTTATATTGCTTTCAATAAAGAACCACTAGAGCGAACTGATAGAGCTAACCACGCCACCATCCATCTTGACAGTTATGATCAAAAGCAACAAGCATTCTTAGACTTTGTGCTTAAGCAGTATATTGATGAGGGTGTAGGTGAATTGGATGATCAGAAATTACCTGATCTATTAAATTTAAAATATCAAAGTATTGCTGATGCTAAACAAGAGCTGGGTGAGATTCAAACTATTAGAAATACATTTATTGATTTCCAGAAGTATTTGTACGAGGCTTCGGTTGCTTAGTTAAAAGCCAATGAAATAGCATTTACAGCTACGCCATTGGCTTTTTAAGCTTTAAAGCTAGGCAAGCTATGCAGTTTGCATAACTTGCATAGTTATCTATTTAAATATCTCATCCCTCCAGGTTGGTCTTGACCTTTCTCTCTTGGGGGTTGGTTTAAGTCCAGGGTTGGTCAGCGTAATAAAGGTTTTGTTCGTCCTGTCCTTTGATTTTTCATAGTAAATACCAACAATTTCTAATGATTCTTGGAGCCTATCTAAAAGGTTAATCACACCTATAGCGGTAGTTGGCCATCTTTGAGACCTGGTCACTTTTTCTGAAACATAGTCTCTATCTTCTATTCTCTTCAATAACTCAAGTGCCCTTCCATGAAATCTCTCTTCCTTTTCAAACATATTGACAATCCCCGAAGCAAAGGTAGAGGACTCTAATGAATTAACATGAATGTCTTTAATGTTCTCTTTGTAAACATTCATGAATTTATCCTTATCCCATCCATACGCACCAGATGCTGCTGTAGCCATTCGACAAAAATCAGCCATACGCGACATATCATCTATTATCGTGTGTGGCATAGAGCGAGTTGATTCAACCAGGCCATCTAACAATGCTCCAAAGATAGAAGGAGCATCTTGATAAAAGTCATCCCAAACCTTTTTCTCAGTTTTTCTAGTCTTAATTTTACTAAGAGGTAGCTTAATACTGCGACTTACTAGATCGCCACGTTTTGCTATCTCATCAATACCATTCATTAAGCAAGGTTTCTTAATCGAGATAGTCATTTCATCATTAGTAGTGTTTAACACTCTGACCGCTTGATGGTCTCCAGTTGCTATCTTACAAATAGCATCACTAAATTGCGGACTAATACCGCTTAAGTTATCAAATGCAAGCATATGATTAGTAACACCGATAACCCTCATATCTTGTAATTTAGGCTTACTCAATACATCGACCTGATTAGGGTCTACAAGCTCCCTAAACATCCTTGAGGCGGTTGTCTTACCTGTGCCAGCACTGCCATTAAGTATCATCACAGGATAGGCTCCTGGTCCAGCTTGCAATGACATTAACAGCCAACCAACAGCTAGTGGCAAGTCTCGCTCATATATATTCAAATGCTTAAGCAGTAATGAAATATCACCATCTTCTACGGGAATAGGCAAAGGTCTCATATTGCCAGTACGTGTAAAGCATACTGGAGATTTATCTAACACTCTCCAACCCTTTATATCAACTTTAATAACCTGCCATGAGTCATTACATAGGTCAATGTACATAGAATTGTCTACTTGAGCTACACGTAGATAGACATCTCTTTTACCCCCTTCAAAACTTGCGATAGCTTTAATAGTAGAGACTGCAGTATCAAGTGATACCTTACTGGGGGCAGACTTATTCTGATAATAATACTTCTTTCTTAACCAGCCCTTATATTTAGGCGAATCTATTCGATATATTTCTGTATGACCATTAAGTTTAATTTCAGCATACTCATTTTCTTGATTATCGCAAAACAGAACACTATCTGTCTTGGCAAAATCAATCAATACACTGACTGGTTTTTTGTTAGAATTGTCATTGAAGTTATTATCCAATTTCTTCTGGCCAGTCAAGCTCTCCACAGCTTCGCTGGCTTTTTTATTACTAAATTCAGACATTATTTTTCTCCTGATTATCTTTTAAGTTGTTGGGTAGGGTGGGCGCTTGCCATTTCATGCAAGCTTTAAAAGAATTAGCGCACATCTTTCATTTCTCCTGTGTGATTAAACGTATGGTTATTAACAAACCTATCAATGTCCTCCTGTTTGTATTTAACCAACCATCCAATCTTTACAAACTCTAGTTCGCTTTTGCCTGTGGACCTCCAGTTGTCTAATGTTTTTGTTGAGATACCAAGTTGCTGTGCTGTTTCAGCCGCACTTATTAGTTGTGTCATATTTGACTCCTATATATAAATTACTATCTGGTTACGTGAACAACTAAGCTTGTCCACAGTTAGTATTTAATAGGATTGATTTGTCACGACAAAGTGTAAATCCCTCGTGACAAATATAAATTAATTATTAAAAATCAATGACTTATAATAACTTATTAAGGAGTGATTTATATAGTTGGCATGACAAGCTGTTAAGACTTGGTAGTGATTTGATTTCTGATAGATTCTGGTTGTAATTGCCAGTCGATATGATTGATAATTTCACCAATATATTTACGTATTGTATTGGCATTAGGCTTTTCGCCTTTGTTATTAAATGCAATAAGTTTGTTATTAATTTCTTTACGTAGTTGGAATGATATATTGGAGGCAAAAGCTGGTGTACTTCTATTTCTTTCGAGTAGTAGCTTTATAAGACCGTCCTTGGTCACTCCAAGATTATGTACTTTGGTGTTATGTCTAGAGTTTGCTGACTTTGGTACAAGCAGTTCTCTTGAAAAATAACCTAGCTTCATAGTCTTATTGATAAACGTACTAAGTTTCACTGTTTGCTTGTTATTTGTGAAGAATGATTTTCTTAAAAATCTAGTATCGTTAACTCTATTAGCAATGAATGTGGCAAGATAGTCTGTGTCTGTGTAGTTAGTCAGATTAAAGCCTTTAAAATGCTTGTCAGCCATTACACCAGGATTGATACCAATAAGTAATAATAAAGCCTCTTCAAATTCTAAGCTATCTTCTTGAAAGCGGAGCAGTGAGAAGTCGCTAAAGTCACATGACCTTTTATTGATAATGTTGATTTGATTTTCTAATAACTCCACGTGTTTATACATATCTTTATTAGCAGTCATTTCAGCCTTCTTCTGAAACATTAGATCGTCTAACAAGGTTCGAACAGTCTCACTATTATTCTTTTTACCAAGCTGATATTTATAGATAGAACTCATTGTGCTTTACCCATAATATATTCGTTGATTAGTTTCATAGGTTCACGTAGTCTTTCAATTGATGGTTGGACATAATGCTTAATAGTGACATCATTGTTGGCGTGATTCATTAATCGTTTAATGATGTGGTGTTGAATATCAAGACCATCAGCCACAGTAGCAAACGTCCTGCGTAAATCATGCATTGTAAAATAAATCCCGCTATCTTCTCTAACTAATTTAATTTGCTTATAAGGATTAACCAGCGCTTTTAAAGTGTTGTTTCCTGGGAATACGAAATCACTATTAGAGTTCAATCTTCTTTTATTTAGTAGGGTTGTTAAAATGTCTGTTAAAGGTAGCGTGTGGTCTGTATGGTTCTTTGTGTTACGTACGGTAAACATCTTGTTATTGAAGTCAACATCTCTCCATAAAAGTCCAGCTGCTTCTGACTGTCGTAGTCCAGTTAACAATATAAAGATTAAGTAATCACTTACAGTATTGGCAATGTTAACCCTTATGTTGTTTATCTTATTATTAGGTAGTTCTTTGACAGCTAACAACCAACATTTAAGGTCATTAGGTTGAATGATATTGCTTCTACTTTTCTCTCGATACCAGGATTTATTATGGCTAATCCTCTGTACTGGATTGCTGGTAATAATAGGCTCTCCTTTAGAGTCCTCGTAAGCGCCAATAGCGTAGTTATAAAGCGCCCTTAAAAGTCTCATTGTTGCGTTAGCTCTGTAAATAGAAGTCTCACCAATATTAATATGTTTCTTTTCAACCATATCACGAGTAATACTTTTAAGCTCTTTATCTTTCCATTCGATTAGAAGTTTATTAAAGAGAATCCAATAGTCACTAATCGTTTTATCTTTAAGGTTCTTATTTCGACTAGTGATATAGTCGTTCATAACTTGACTTAATGTAATGCTATTAAGGCTTTTATCTTTAAGCTCCTCCTTAGGATTAATACCAGCACTGAAAGAGTTAAGTGTGACTCTAGCCGCCTCTCTGGCTTGCTCTATTGTCATAGCAGGGTAGCGACCATAAGTATTCATTCTTGGCACTCCATTTATTCTCTTCCTTGTAAAGAAGGATTTAATGCCGCTGTCAGTAATTCGCAAACTCAATCCTTTGACCTTATCATCATGATAAGTATCTCTTTTACCTGGGTTGGCATTAGGAAGACTATCAAGCATTTTCACGGTAAAATTAGCCACAATCTATTTGTCCTATATTGTTGTTAGTTTTATTCAGGTACACACTGGGTACACATTAAGCAAGTAAGTTCATGGTTTTCTATAGTAATGTAGCGAACATGACATAGGGTAGATACCTCTTGTTGATAGTATAACAAGGGGCTTTGAGTAATGGAAGGGGTTTTTAGGGATATTGTTATAGCAATAACTTTTAATCCGCTGGTCGAGCGTTCAAATCGCTCACGCCCCACCATACACCATAAGGGATTCCGAGCGAATCCCTTTTTTACGTCTATCGAAAAGACCCAAAAAAG
>Ga0209776_1001451_pt1 | contig 12291 bp, 12 predicted proteins | sample SaaInlLV_10m_DNA_3_FD_184670 | JGI IMG/M metagenome (GOLD analysis project Ga0209776, IMG submission 184670) | Marine microbial communities from expanding oxygen minimum zones in the Saanich Inlet - Saanich Inlet SI073_LV_165m_DNA (SPAdes) (version 2) | ecosystem: Environmental > Aquatic >...
ATTAATTATTAACTTAATGTATTAATTTACAAATGATATAGAAACTGAGAACTTAATATATATAAATGAGTACCGAAATTCTTACGATTAGTAGTGCAAGAGTGCATGAGTTTTATACTCGTCATCCAAACTTGGATATTAACAGAATGAACGAACTATTCTGTGACGTTATCGAATCCTTAATAGATGATATGGATACTACATCGATCCGAACTGAAATACTGTCCACTCTCCGAGAACAAAATTCCAAGATCTCCGAACTGAAAGGTGAACTGAAGAGTATGGAAAAGTCGATGACCAACAATCTTACGGTAAAATTCGTTGACCTGAAACGCGATTACATCGAAGACGTAAAAAATATCGTGCATCTAAGTTCTTCTGACAATAATGAAAAACTAACAAATTATCTCAACAAGGAGAACGAAAACCTTCTATCAAAAACAGAAATGATAATCAAGGAAATTGCGGGTAAGGACGAGAACTCAAAAGTCATTTCTCAGATGTTAGATTCTTTCAAAGCAGACCTGACTACTGAGACGAAAAGATTGCTTGAAACATCTGTAGATTCAAGTTCGATCACGAATTTCGTGTCCAATTTTGATACGAAATGTAGTAGTCTGTTTACTTCGTTGAACACTCCGCTCTACACTTGTATATCAGCCAGCGAAGAACGCATTCAGAACAACCTCAACGCAGTCAAAAACGCAAGTACCTCAAACGAGAAGGTATTTGATGAACTAGGTCAGTATCTTCAACGATTCAATAACAATTCAAGCGTTAAGGGAGCGGTTTCCGAACGCCAATTGGAAGATGTTCTCACAAAATTATACCCAAGCGCTGAAATTGTAGATACGTCCGCCCAGTCTGGAAGCGGAGATTTAATATTAAAAAGGCAGAACCGAGTAGACGTTCTCCTGGAAAATAAATGTTACTCACGTAATTTGAATAACCAAGAAGTGGACAAATTCCAGAAAGATACGAACAGTCTTAGGATGCATGGTATTTTTCTTTCTGAGACCAGCGGGATTGTATCCAAAGAGAATTTTCAGATTGATATCAACAACGGGTTAATCCTAGTTTACTTACATTTTGTTAATTATGATAGTTCAAAAATCCAAACTGCCATTAATATAATCGACCACTTCTCCTCCAAGTTAGATGTTGTCCATGGAGAACATGATGAAAATTCTATTTCTTCCGAAATCCTTGAAAGTATTAACTATGAATTCCAGGGGTTTATTAGTAAAAAAGAAAACATTATCGCATCTACAAAAGAAAGTCAGCGAAAGTTGATAACTCAATTAGAGGAATTAACTTTGATGTCCCTTGAAAAATACCTATCGACACGTTTCGCTTTCACAAAAAAAGGGTTTACATGCGAAATATGCGACAACTGGACGGGGCCTACGAAGAAATCGTTATCCGCGCATATGAGGGCATGTAAAAAAACAGGTTCGATTAAGGTTGATACACAAAATACTATATAAAATACATACTAAATTTATCTATCATAAAACATTTGGACTATTTCAACTGTTTTGTCTGTCTTGTTATTTTCGTCTATCCAATAATCTATTTGAGACGATAACGCATGTAACCGTTCGGTCCATTCTTTCCTTTTTGTTTTTTTAACCGTACAAATACCTAATTTGTTCAGTCCCCAACAAGAACTGACTTTTTTGTCTCCATCCATATAGTCATCTGGGTTGAAACGAATGAAAACAATTGGTCTATGACCGACATCCTGGGATAATTCCATTGTGCGCTTGTTCTCGCAAGAGCAATCATAGTCGGTGTGCTGGTTCTCATCGATCTCAATGATGATTACTTGATAACCTAAGTCAAGAAGTAAATCAGGTCTGCGACGAGAACATCCGTCTTGCACTTTCTTATCAGTGATCCATTCAAATTGACTATATTTGGTCTTGATATGCTGTGCAACATGAGTTTCTTTCGTTTTGTAGTTCCGTGCAACGGGTTTGTCTGGAAACATGTGCATATAGCAAGGTAAACAGTAATTCTCGTATTTTTTCGTCGCATGTGTATTACACCAACTATTTCTGCATCTTTTATTTACCACATCCACCATACCTTCTAACTTATGTTTTAAACAATATAATCCTTTTTTCTCACCTTCTACATTATAAGAGGGGTGCATATTGCATCCTTCATGAATACATCTTTTAGATACCACATTCATCATGCATTCTAACTTATGTTTTGAACAATATAACGCTTTCTTCTTACCTTCTACATTATAACAAGGGTGCATATTGCATCCTTCATGAATACATCTTTTAGATACCACATTCATCATGCCTTCTAACTTGTGTTTTGAGCAATATAACGCTTTCTTCTTACCTTCTACATTATAACAAGGGTGCATATTGCATCCTTCATGAATACATCTTTTAGATACCACATCCGCCATACCTTCTAACTTGTGTTTTGAACAATATAATCCGTTTTTCTCACCTTCTACATTATACATGGGTTGAACATCACATCCTTCATGAATACATTTTTGTGATAATACATCCACCATACCTTCTAACTTATGTTTTGAACAATATAACCCATTCTTCTCATCTTCTACATTATACCTGGGTTGAACATCACATCCTTCATGAATACATTTTCGAGATTTTACATTCACCATTCCATCTAATTTATGCTTTAAACAATACAATCCTTTCTTCTTACCTTCTACATTATAATTGGCACAAACATTACATCCTTCATGAATACATCTTGAAGATACCACATTCACCATGCCTTCTAACTTGTGTTTTGAACAATATAACGCATTCCTCTTACCTTCTACATTATAAGAGGGCCGAACATCACATCCTTCATGAAGACATCTTTTATCTACCACATTCATCATGCCTTCTAACTTGTGTTTTGAGCAATATAACGCTTTCTTCTTACCTTCTACATTATAACAAGGGTGCATATTGCATCCTTCATGAATACATCTTTTAGATACCACATCCGACATACCTTCTAACTTGTGTTTTGAACAATATAATCCGTTTTTCTCACCTTCTACATTATAATTGGGTCGAACATTACATCCTTCATGAAGACATCTTTTACTTATCACATCCACCATGCCTTCTAACTTGTGTTTTGAACAATACAATGCTTTTTTTGCACCTTCTACGTTATAAATGGGTTGAACACTACATCCTTCATGAATACAACTTTTATTTACCACATTCACCATACCTTCTAACTTGTGATTTGAACAATATAATGCGGTTTTCTCACCTTCTACATTATACCTGGGTTGAATATTACATCCTTCATGAATACAACTTTTATTTACCACATCCACCATACCTTCTAACTTGTGTTTTGAACAATATAACGCTTTCTTCTTACCTTCTACATTAAAATTTGCTCTTACTTTACAATCGGGGTCTTTACAAATTACCATCTTCTTATATCATAGGTATAGATTTTATTTTTTAAGTATTATTATTTGATAACACTTAAAATTCCTAAAGGTTCTCCATCTCCGATTTCTCTTTTTGAAGTTTCTCCTTCCTTTTCAAATACGCCCTTTTATTGTATTCTTTTCTGTGCTCGGGTGTAGGTCTACACTGTTCAATCCGCTGTCTAAGCAGTTCTTTATTCTTCTGGTAATACTCTCTTCGACTTGCTGGGGCGGTATATCGCTTGAGATGCTCTTTGGTTGACTGCAACTCTTCTTCTAATTTGGAAACTTTTTCTTCTAATTCTGCAATTCTGTCGTCTTTGTCCATTGTTGTTATTATATATAATAAGATATGTTTATGTTATTATATGATATTTATTCATGAATATCGTATAAAAACCTTGTTAGGGAGTATCATAAAACAATTGGACTATTTCAACCATGGATTTTTTGGGTTGAGTCCATTTCCCTTATTGTTTGTTATTCATTAATAAAGCAAATAAATCATTAATAGGTAGATAATATATTTTCAATTGAAAAATATAAATTTCAATTGAAACGTATATAAAGGGATAAATAGTAAATAATATATAATGACAGTTGTTAAAAAAGGTGCGATAAGAAGTATTCTAAAAGGAATAGAAAGTTGTTCTATTCCCGACATATTATATGAAATAATAGATGACAGAAAACATTCAGACTCTAATAAGGTGTTTATTGACATTAATCTACATAGCAAACTTTGCGTGGTCGGATATGAAAATGATACAAGCATGGAGAATATAGATAACCTGGCAAAATGGTATAATTGCAATGACCAACAAAAAAGCGTTAATAATATTGCGAGTAAAGGAATTGGGCAAAAATTTTTTATATGTAAATTCTCAGGTAAATGGAAACATGTTACTTATAATAACAAAGATCAAGTATATTATATTTCTGAAGTATATACTGATGATATACAAAATGCATTAAAAGATAACGTACCAGATAATGAGTTTTCTGAAATATACTATAAATCAACTAGTATTGCAAAAGAGGAAGAAGAGGTAGTAACTTCGATACACGATATTTTTAATAATTCAGACGGTATATATCCTTTTAAACCAAAGACAATATTTGTAAATCAAAAATTAAATATTAACAACATATTAGACGAGTATAAAGACGAAGAAACAGCTTATAATTTTGTTGATATCATTAAAAGATTAAAAATAAAATATTATAAGGAAATTAGTGAAGGATTTGAATTGTATATAAAATTACCTGGATATACTGAGTTTATACTTATCAAAAATACTGATATAGATGTAATTGGATTTACACAGAAAAAACCTAATGAATTAAAAATAGATATTTTTATACAACCAAACTGTTATTTTGGGTATGCCTTCGGAATCGGAGAAAATATATATGAATTTCGTAAAAATGGAGGTTCGGTTCTAAGACAAAAATATAAGAGTCATGTTGAACAACTCACTCCTGATTTTTCTCTATTGCAATACAACATTGATGATATGGGAAAAGAAGATAAAAACAAGTCTATTGTTGGAAAATCAGAAGAAGCATATTCTGGATTATATATTGAAATTGGTGGAACATTTATAAGTGACCTACCTGTAGAGTGGAATATCACAAATAGAAACTTGTTTGGAAGTAAAAACTATAGAAGTGTGTTGAAATGTATATCTCAGTCGGCAAAATATCATCTGAGATTAGATGGACTGAAATCACAATTTAATTTGAGAACAATGAACGAGTTACATTGTTTTATAAAATGTACAACAGATATATATAAAGCGTATAATAAAAACCCGTCATCTAATAGTGATGATTATGTAGTAATTACATCAACCGCTTCTAAAAAATCTGTAGGAAACCACCAAGACGGTTATTTTTATATTGTTGAGTTGGGTACAAACTTTTTCAAACTCGGGTTTTCGTCAAAACAAAGTAGAATATTTGATTATATGACAGAAAAAGAGAAATCAAAATACATTAAAGATTTTCCGCATGTTGATTTTAATAAAGTTGCATGCTGTAGATATATATCACTATTAAAATTTAAAAAAATTAAGTTGCTTGAAGAAACAATTAAATCGATCATAAACGAATCTAGTAGTTGCACAACATATGAACATAAAAGTAGTCCCGCTGATATTAGAGAGTATTTTATGTGCGATACTTTTGATAAACTATATGTTTCAATAACAGATGAAATAAATAAACATATCTGATTTATTTACAGTTCTTTTTATCCCCATTATTGGGTATTTCTAGCATTTTCCAAAAACACTCATTTTTCAAATTCCAACTCTCTGAAGATTTTTGCACTTTTGGACATTTTAAAAATGTCCAATTTTCATTTTTACAAAATAGTTTCCGAATCTGAAGTTTTTAAAAAACACGTTCACAGCATAATGCTTTGATTTTGTTTTTTCCTTAAAATATTTGACTGCATACTTTTTTTTATTATTTTGATGCGGAATGATTTCGGAACATTTTTGGTTACCCGATTATAAGATAACACGGATAACCAAAAATGTCCCAAAAATGTTCCTCATTGTTCTATTGTGAATTATGTGATTATAAATGCAGTAAACAAAGTGTATTTAATAAACATTTATCCACAGCAAAACATCAAAAGATAACAAATGGTAACAATAATGTTCCGTTAACATGTAAACGGAATCCTACATTTCTGAATATATTAAAAAAGTATGTTTTCTAGATTCCAACTCTCTGAAGATTTTTGCACTTTTGGACATTTTTAAAATGTCCAATTTTCATTTTTGTGAAATAGTTTCCGAATCTGAAGTTTTTAAAAAACACGTTCACACCATAATGCTGTGATTTTGATTTTTCCTTAAAAAAATTGACTGCATACTTTTTTTATTATTTTGATGCGGAATGATTTAGGAACATTTTTCCGTTGTTAATATATAACAACAACGACAACCAAAAAATGTCCCAAAAATGTTCTAATAAATTCTATTGTGAATTATGTGATTATAAATGCAGTAAACAAAGTGTATTTAATAAACATCTAACCACACGCAAACATATCAACAACAACGATAACAACGCAAAAATGTCCCAAAAATGTCCCACATTATATGAATGTGAATTTTGTCCAAAGGTATTCAAAGACCGTGCTGGATTATGGAGACACAACAAAAAATGTAACGAAGATACCCAAAAACCATTGGAACCTCCTGAAAGAAACACTGATTCGGCAATGATTATCGAATTATTGAAACAAAACCAAGAATTCAAGCAACTCATGATTGATCAATCCAATCAGATTCAACAGCAACAAGCAGAAAACCAAGAACTACAAAAACAACTTATCGAAGCCGTTAAGGTTGGAGGTTCTCATATTGAAAATCAGACAAACATTCACAATAATCAAAAGTTCAATCTACAGTTCTTCTTGAATGAACAATGTAAAGATGCGATAAATATGTCTGATTTCATTGAAAATATGGAATTAGACTTAGAAGATCTGACAGAAACTGGTCGTTTGGGTTACGTAGGAGGAATTTCACGCATTTTAATCAATAAATTACAAGAATTAGACATCTATAAACGACCTCTTCACTGCACCGATATGAAACGCGAAACATTGTACATAAAAGATAATGATGAATGGGAAAAGCAAGCGAATTCCAAGGAAAAAATGTCCAAGATAATCGGACAAGTCGCCAATAAAAATTGCCGAAATATACCAAAATGGACAGAAGAACATCCAGAATATCAGGTATTTGATTCCCCCGAAAACATGGAGTATATGAATATGACGCAAGCCGTTCTCGGTGGATTTGGCGAAGAAGAGAACAAACAATTCAAAGATAAAATCATTCGTGGTGTCATCAAAGAAGTCCTCGTAAATAAATAAATCATATATATTTTCATAATAATTATGATTTGAATTAATCCTCAAAATGACTGCAATCGAACCATTTATCAAATACCTTTATGATACCCTTTTTAAGTTTTTGGGTGCCCTTACCTTTATGAGTTTTTAGATAAATACTATCTGCTCGGGTAGTATGTTTGTTCGTTTTATGAGCCCTGAAGCATTCGAAACGCTTAAATGGTTTGATACTACATCCATGCTTCGTGTTTGTACAAGGAATAATATCTATGGGTTTCACTTGGTTTAAACCCATTTCTCTTAATTCTTTTGTGTTGGCTTTGGGTGATGCTAATTTCTTCACAGTTTTGCTCTTAGAGCCTGCTTTCCGGCGATATGTTCTTCTGGCATTCTTACCAGATGACTTTTTTGCTGTTTTACGAGGCATTCTATATATAAATATTATAGATAATTATACCTCAATAGAAAAACACTAATTTTCAAATTTGAACTCTCTGAAGATTTTTGCACTTTTGGACAATTAAAACGCCTATTATTTTTCTCCAAAACCGTGTATATAAAATTGAATGTATCTAGCGTATTTTTATGAACCGCAGTAAAAAAATAGAAATTTAAAATGAGCGTTCCCGAAAGTCGTATTCGTGTTCACACAAAAGAAAATATGGATATACTCACCTGTCATTTGAATGATGATGTTGTCAAATATATATCTGGTTACCTGGAGTCATATGCTGTATCCAAAGACGAGTTTTGGGCAAACCTCGGGACAGAAACATGTAATTTACGAATGATGAGTCTTCAATGTTATAATATTCTTGAAAATGGATTCGGGCGGTCTGGTTCAATTACCAAATATTTTGGAAAACTTATTGGATTAAAAGGTATGTTTTGCGAGATTCAGAATATATTAGACGTAGCGATATGTAGTGCGTATCCAATGAACGTACACGAAATAGATACACGTCACGGTAAAAAACCGATTACACAAGTATTTTATAATAATCAAGATAAGTTAGAACCTTTCCCTACTCGTTACAAAAAACGTGGGTCTAAATGCAGAAACTCTCTAACAACACAAGAACTTCAGTATATTACTACTTTCATATCCAGAATGAATGATTACATTGCATATATTGAACGAAATATCAATGATTTTCCTGATGTGAAAAATTATCACGCAAAAAATGTTAAAAAATTTATTGCTAGTAAAACTTTCAAAACAAAATTATCAAATTTACAGAAAATCCATGATGTAAATATCGTGAATGAATAATTTAATAAAAATATAAAAAAGGGGTTAACCTCTTTTTTATTTGAGCATTTCCAAAAAAAATCGATAAAAAGAGACTTTGCTCCTTTTATTTATTTTTATTTTTGAACTATTTTTACCAACGACCACCTCGCTTCAACTCGGATTTCGCAATAGTAGCGTCTCCGTGTGCGCGGTTATCGTGACGGTCTTCCCACATGTAATTAGATGCAGTGTTTTGTCCACCGTGATTACGCGATTGAATGTGACCCGCGTCCTTCTGGTCCATTCTCGCCTGCGCCTGTTTTTCAGTCAATCCCATTTCCTTATATGTATCGTAAGCATAATTGCGAACTGCCTGATTATTTCTCAATTCACCCGCGTCACCATTCTTGATACCACGATTAATAGCTTTTGTGTATTCTCCGTATTTATTAGACATATTTTCGTAAATAATTAATAATGTTTTAACTGGTATATTATTGAATCTTGATTGTAAAATCAATTTTTTCATAAAATGTTCTCTTTACATAAACATACATAGTTCAAAATATGTATGTTTCAAAATGAAATAAATCGGTTTATTTTACATATCAGTTGGACATTATAACAGAAATCACAAAAAACCCTCTCTCCATTTTGCGTTTGTATTTGCACAAGTTCTGTTGTATCGCCACAAACGCGACAATGGGGTTCTTTTATGTGTTTAAAACGTTGTATTGTACAATCTCTCCATTGTAGTTGCTCTGATGTTCGAGGTCCAAACTCGACATGCATGTTGCTAGAACATTTTTTACATTTTTTATCCGAATTACATGGGCAATTATCGTTTACGCCTCTTTTGGTAGACATTTCATTATATAGTATAGATATTTTCTATTCTTCCAAAAAGATGAATTTCTAGATTCCAACTCTCTGAAGATTTTTGCACTTTTGGACATTTTAAAAATGTCCAATTTTCATTTTTCCAAAATAGTTTCCGATTCTGAAGTTTTTAAAAAACACGTTCACAGCATAATGCTTTGATTTTGGTTTTTCATTAAAAAAGTTGACTGCATACTTTTTTTTATTATTTTGACGCAAAATGATTTAGGGGATTTTTTTGTCTCCATAATATAGAAAATATGGAAGCACAAAAATCCCAAAAAATCCCCAAGATTTTTGAATGTAAATGTTGTAACTACAATACGAGCAATAAAAAAGATTACAATAAACATTTACTCACTGCAAAACATAAAAAGGAAGCAGACGGAAGCATAAATGAACCCCTTTATTATATTTGCGAATTTTGTGAGAAGCAATACAAATCTCGCGGATCTTACTGGAAACACCAACAAAAGTGTACAAAAATACCATCTATACAAGAAAAACTTCCAGAAATCCCCGCAAAAACCAGTGATTCTCAATTAATCATCGAACTTCTCAAACAAAACCAAGAACTACAGAAACAACTCATCGAAGCAGTCAAAACAGGTGGACAACATATAGAGAACCAAACCAATATCAACAACAACCAAAAGTTCAACCTCAATTTCTTCTTGAATGAACAATGCAAAGATGCTATAAATATGTCTGATTTCATTGAAAATATGGAATTAGACATAGAAGATCTGACAGAAACTGGTCGTTTGGGTTACGTAGGAGGCATTTCACGTATTTTAATCAATAAACTCCAAGAATTGGACATTTATAAGCGTCCTCTTCATTGTACCGACATGAAACGCGAAACCCTATATATTCGTGAAAATGATGAATGGGAAAAACAGGTAAACCCGAAAGATAAAATGGGCAAAATTATTGGACAAGTCGCAAATAAAAATTGCCGAAATATTCCGAGATGGACCGAAGAACATCCAGAATATCAAGTATTTGATTCTCCTCAGAATATGGAATATATGATAATGACTCAAGCAGTCCTTGGTGGATTTGGTGAAGAAGAGAACAAACAATTCAAAGACAAAATCATTCGTGGCGTCATCAAAGAGGTGATGGTCAATAGATAATCATTTTCAAAATCAAACTTTGTCTAGGATTTTTATTTTCGTATAATATACGAAAAATGACGAACATAGAAAATCCCAAAAATCCCAAAAAATTTGCATGTATACATTGTAACTATATGACGAGTAGTAAAAAGACTATGAGAAACATTTACTTACACGTAAACATAAAATACGAACAATGACGAAGGATAAATCCTAAAAATCCCATCTCGAAATAAGGATGATTTTTCAAATTCCAACTCTCTGAAGATTTTTGCACTTTTGGACATTTTTAAAATGTCCAATTTTCATTTTTCCAAAATAGTTTCCGAATCTGAAGTTTTTAAAAAACACGTTCACAGCCTAATGCTTTGATTTTGATTTTTCCTTAAAAAAGTTGACTGCATACTTTTTTTTATTATTTTGACGCAAAATGATTTAGGCGTAAAATGTATTTCCATATTACAGTGTAAATGGAAAAAATAAAAACGCCAAAAAACGCCGAAATATTTCATTGTAATAAATGTAACTTTAAATGCAGTAAAAATAGTGATTGGTCAAGACATATAACCACACGTAAACATAATATGGAACTAAATGGAACTAATTGGAAATCAAAAAACGCCATTTGTGAAAATTGTAAAAAACCCTTCAAAACGGCGTCTGGATTGTGGAAACATCAACAAAGATGCAAAAATATTCCATCTATGCAAGAAGAACCCATAATAGAACCGATAAAAATGCCCGAACCAGACGTTTTCATCGAATTATTGAAACAAAACCAGGAATTCAAACAACTCATGCTCGACCAATCCAAGCAAATCCAAGAGCAACAAGCAGAAAACCAAGAATTACAGAAACAACTTATCGAAGCCGTTAAGGTTGGAGGTTCTCATATTGAAAATCAGACAAACATTCACAACAATCAAAAGTTCAATCTGAATTTCTTCTTGAATGAACAATGTAAAGATGCGATAAATATGTCTGAGTTCATCGAGAATATGGAATTAGACATAGAAGACCTGACCGAAACGGGTCGTTTGGGTTACGTAGGAGGCATTTCACGCATTTTAATCAACAAGTTACAAGAATTGGATATTTACAAGCGTCCTCTTCACTGTACCGACATGAAACGTGAAACATTGTATATCAAAGACAATGACGAATGGGAGAAACAAACGAATTCGAAAGATAAAATGGGGAATATTATCAATAAAGTTGCGAACAAAAACTGTCGAAACCTGAATAAATGGACCGATAACCATCCAGAATATCAAGTATTCGATTCACCAGATAATATGGAATATATGCGACTTACTCAAACAGTTTTGGGTGGCTTCGGAGAGCAAGAATGCAAGCAATTCAAAGACAAAATCATTCGTGGAGTGATTAAAGAAGTGATGGTGAATAAACTATAATTCATTTATTTACTCTTTCTTCCGATGTTTTGTGATTTTTTTTGTATTTTTCTACTCTTAATGCTTGTGCGACTATGTGTTTATCTTCGATTTTCTTCACTTCTCGTGGCCAAGGATAGACACGAAGAGATGTCATTTTTTGAAATGTTCCGTCTGCTAATCTCCGCCAGTACATAGTTGGGTAGTTATACATAATGTCATCATATTATATCTATATTGTATTTTTATTTTTTAAGTTTGTTCAAAAAGTATGTTGTATATGCAGATAATTATATTCTCATAATACACAGCGTAGCGTTGGGTGCATGCTCAATGATGACGTA
>Ga0209776_1001457_pt1 | contig 12257 bp, 12 predicted proteins | sample SaaInlLV_10m_DNA_3_FD_184670 | JGI IMG/M metagenome (GOLD analysis project Ga0209776, IMG submission 184670) | Marine microbial communities from expanding oxygen minimum zones in the Saanich Inlet - Saanich Inlet SI073_LV_165m_DNA (SPAdes) (version 2) | ecosystem: Environmental > Aquatic >...
GACACTACCATACAGATATGAAATGTTCATGGGCGTATGCAGTACAGTGTATTGACCCCGATGACGGTAAAGTTAAAGTGCTTAACCTTAAAAAGAAGTTATTTGAAGCAGTAATGGTAGCAGCAGAGGATTTAGGTGACCCTACAGATCCAGTAACTGGCTGGGACTTAGCATTTAAGAAGCAAAAGACTGGTCCTCTACCTTTTAATGTGGAGTATACCTTACAAGTGCTAAAGTGTAAGGTGCGTGCTTTAAATGAGGCAGAGTTAGAGGCTATTAAAGAGTTACCTAATATTGACGATGTTATTAGCCGTCCATCAGCAGACCAACAGAAGGAGTTCATTGAAACTAGAATCCTAGAGAATGGTGGTTCTGACAATGTTCCGGCAGAAGTTGCTGAGGAAGTTACTGAACTACTGTAAGTAACAAGAAATAAGGAAGCCCCCGTATACGGGGCTTTTTTATCGCATATAGGAAATAACAATGAAGATTTTATTCACAGCAGATTATCATTTAAAACTAGGACAGAAAAGCGTACCACGGGAGTGGGCGACTAATAGGTACGAGCTGCTATTTGCAGAACTATACAAGTTAGAGAAGACAGTGGATTTACACGTTATAGGTGGAGACCTGTTTGATAGGATGCCTACGTTAGACGAGCTAAGTTTATACTTTAAGTATATAAAAGACATTAATATAAGAACTATTATCTATCCAGGCAATCACGAAGCAGTAAAGAAGGATACATCATTCTTTACTAACTTAAAGGAAGTTACAAAAGCTATAAACCCTTTAGTAGAGATTATTGATGACTACTATAAGCTAGAAGATATGGACTTTATTCCTTATAATAAGCTAAAAGAGTTTGACCCTAAAGACTTCGTAGGACGTACTTTATTTACACATGTAAGAGGTGAGATACCCCCACATGTAAGTCCTGAGATTGACTTGAAGAAACTAAAGGGATGGGAGCTGGTTATTGCTGGAGATTTACATTCTCACTCTAACTCGCAAGGTAATATAATATACCCCGGCAGTCCTGTCACTACCTCCTTCCATAGAAATCCTGTAGATACAGGAGTATTATTATTCGAAAGTGACACCTTAGAATGGTCTTGGCTTAAGCTTAAGCTACCACAACTCATTAGGCAGACGGTTAGTCACCCCGATCAAATGATTAAGACTAATTATCATCATACAATATATGAATTAGAAGGGGATGTTAGTGACTTAGTAAAAGTAGACAAGGACAATGAGTTATTAGATAAAAAGTTAATAAAGAGACATAATGACTCTGCACTTATACTAACCCCGGAGATGACATTAGAGGATGAACTGTCTGAGTATCTTCAGTTTATTATGGGATTAAATGAAAAGAAAGTTAAAGAAGTTTTAGGAGTATTTCATGATTATACTTAAAAGTTTAAAATGGTCTAATTGCTTTTCGTATGGAAAAGATAATAGCCTAGACTTAGAAAAAGACCTTATAGTACAGTTAGTAGGTACAAATGGTACGGGTAAGAGTTCAATTCCTTTATTAATAGAAGAAGCTCTATTTAATAAGAATTCTAAAGGTATAAAGAAAGTAGACATCGTTAATAGAAATAATAACGAGAATGGGTATAGTATATCTCTAGATTTCAGCGTAGATAGCAGAGAGTATAGTATATCAGTAGATAGAAAGTCTAGTATTAAAGTAGTTTTAATATGTGATGGAGAAGATATATCATCACATACTGCTACTAATACGTTTAAGACTGTACAAAATGTTATAGGTATGGACTTCAAAACCTTTAGTCAGTTAGTATATCAAAGTACTACTAGTTCTCTACAGTTTCTAACTGCTACAGATACTAACAGAAAGAAGTTTCTAATTGAATTACTGAATTTAGATAACTATTTGACTCTATTTGATAACTTTAAATCTGCACACAAGGAAGCATCTAATGAAGTGTCTGAGATTAGGGGAAGTATAGAAACTATTAATAGTTGGATATCTACTAATCCTATAAAAAGTAATACGAAAAAAGAATTAGTAGAAGTACCAGAAGCTCCAGAAGACATAATCTCAGAAAGAGCTTTAGTAAAAGCAAAACTTGATAATATACTAGAAATTAATAATAAGATTAATATTAATAATCAGTACAAAAGTCAGTTATCTGAACTTAGCGCTAACGAATTAACTAAAGAAGTTGCGATGCCTGAGGGCATTGGAGCATTGAATGAGGAATTTACGTCTTTAAAAACTATTATTGCTCAAGCAAATACAGTACTACATAAAATGGAAAGTTTGGGGGATAGTTGTCCTACTTGTTTACAAGATATTGACTCCGATAAAACAGAAGAATTGGTAGACGAGCAAAGAAAGACAGTATCAGTAAGTACCAAAAGAAAGGGAGAAGTCCAAAACCTTGTAGTTAATCTAAAGAGACAACTTCAAGACTATAAAAATCATCAATCAACTATTAAAAATTTCGAAAAGCTATCTACTCTAATAGATAATAAGCTGCCCAGCACTACTGAAGATAAGTTAGAATTAGAAGAAGAAATTAATAAATTTACTGTCGAAATTTCTAAAAAACAAACTGAGATTAGGGATATATCATCTCAAAATAATGAAATTACAAAATTTAATACTGAACTAGATTACTTAATTAAACAAGTAAAAGAGTTTAAATTAACGTTACTTTCTGAAGAATCTAAACTAAAGGCAACCAATGATGTATATGCTAATTTAGAAGTATTAAAGAAAGCCTTCAGTACTAATGGTTTAGTGGCTTACAAGATTGAAAATCTTGTTAAAGACTTGGAAGATTTAGTAAACCAGTACTTATCTGAGCTGTCTGATGGAAGATTCGGATTAGAATTTGTTGTTAGTAATGATAAACTTAATGTTGTTATATCAGATGAAGGTAGAGATATTGATATTCTTGCTTTAAGTAGTGGTGAATTAGCGAGAGTTAATACATCAACTTTATTAGCAATTAGAAAACTAATGAGTACCCTCTCTAAGTCTAGAATAAATGTTCTGTTTCTAGATGAAGTAATTGGGGTTCTTGATGATGAAGGTAGAGAGAAGCTTATTGAAGTGCTGTTAAAAGAACATGATCTAAATACCTTCTTGGTTAGCCATAATTGGTCTCATCCATTGCTTACTAAAATCAATGTTATTAAAGAGAAGAAGATATCGAGGTTAGAATGGCAGTAGCAAATAAAAGTAAGGCTAAAGGTACGAGGGCTGAAGCAGCGGTGTGTGTAGTCTTAAGGAAAGCTACAGGTTGGAACTGGGAGCGGATCCCTTTAAGTGGCGCCTTGGATGCCAAGCATGGCTTGAAAGGCGATGTTTATATTCCTAAAGAACTTATGAAGTATAGTGTTGAAGTAAAACATTATAAAGATGACCACCTTACTAGTAAGTTACTAACAGGTAAGACTCCTCAAATAGTTGAGTGGTGGGAGCAAACTTTAAGAGAGCAGAGAGAGAATGAAGCTGAGCACCCCTTACTTGTCTTTAAGTTTGATAGAAGTAAGTGGTTCTGTGCGTTTTTGCAAGAGCCCGTTAATGACTATAGGTACCTTTACTACTCGGAAGGATTCTACTTAGCCAAATTAGATGATTGGCTTACTGATCGCTGTAAAGACGATTGGGTATGGAAAAGAGGTTAAGACGACAAAAAACCCGCAATTAAGCGGGTTTTTTTCTGTTCCTTATTCTGGTCTGTAGCTACTCGCTATAATTAATTATTAAAATAAATCTAAATATAGAAGCTAAAGAATTGAAGGGCCTCCCTACGTGCTTTATTTGACCCCCCGGAAATGCTATGAGCCTTCCCGGAGTGGGTTGTAGAGCTATGCCTAAACCTCTCTCATCATATAATATAGTGTCCCCTCCCCATGTTTCATCATACTTAGGATGAAAGAAAGTAACCGAAGTATACATTCCTACATCCTTGTGAGGAAAAGGGACTGTAGAAGGGGTGTATGCTTGAACGTATGCTCGCATAAAAGGTCTATCAATCCCTTTTATAACTTTAGATACGGTAGGGTGCTCTAGATCCTCTGCGGTTAGATAGTAAGCAGTTTGCTTACATACAGAAGGTTGCTGAGTATCTAGACTCGTGTGGTTTATCTTATACCTCTTATTAATAAAGAAGTGATATAATCCTTTTACCTCTTCGTCCGTTAAAAAATTATCTATTAAACCTACATTATCGAATTTTAATTCCATTTTACTCCTTACCCTTGAGAGGCTCTACTAATTAAACCCAACTCAAATTCATTATACCAACTATTATCTGTCCATTCCCCTGCATAACCTGTGCCGAAACGCATGCCAGTACATATAGTACCCGAAGAAAGGGAAGGGACTGTTTCATACCCTGAGGTTCCTGGGCTAACATGAGGGTCTCCAGGGTTGGGGTGCCCATCATTCGGCTCCGTGGTTATTGTACTATTCAAAGTCTGAGACCCTGTCCAAGTTGCAGCACCTGCGGACCCTGTAAATGTAGCGTATCTTACCCACCCCCTACTTCTAATTCTAACTGCATTACCGTCATTCTCTGAACCGCCCCCTCCGTCGAATTTAATACCTACTAAGAATTTATCCGTAGGTACTTCGTAGTTATTGACCCCGTGGTTACAAGTACTACAAGTTGAGGTAGAGTTAGTAGTAATAGGGCCTATTTCAGTAATACTACCTCTAGTTAAGTTGCCAGAGGCTCCTTGAACGTTCTCTCCTGTTAGTTTAATGCCCATAGTAGTACCGTAGTCTGAACCCCCCGTACCTTGGTCTGTTCTAATCTCAGCGCTTTTAACCGCTCTATTTCCTGTTACATCTACTGTAATAGTAGCAGAGGAAGAGTTCCAAATAGTGTAGTATTCTGAAGTGACCGTATTGGCTGACCCGTTATAAGACAGTGCCTCAATATTTGCAGCACTGTAAAAGTTATTCATTTGTATCTGGCCAGAGACCGGAATACTGTTATTAATAGTTACATCAGGTACGTTTGCCCCCCCTCTATAATACTCGTTTAAAGCATGGGGGGTAGAGCCCCCAAATTCTGCTACAATTTCTGTAATATCTAGCTGTCCAGAGTCTTTTACCGGCATAGTACCTCCTTAAATTATAGCGTCTATAGCTACTTTGGCCCTTCTAGCTACTTCAGAAGCTTCAGCCGCTGCTACTCCTTGGTCCCAAAGGGTTGAGTAAGTACTATTCCAGTAGTTGTTAATTTGATCATCCGTAGGCTGTGTCAGGTCTAAAGACCATCTCACTAATTTGGCGTCCTCTTTGATAGTCACCCCATCCGCTTCGTACACCGTAGCAACTTGAAAATCTGTACCTGCAATACTACCAGGTAACAACTTCTCCAGCATAAATAATAATTGTTGATTGTCTCTCATAATTTTAATTTCCTTTATTGATATTTGTATTTTATTATTACTGTGCCGGAGCCGCCGTTTCCGGAGTACCAGGTACCTCCGCCGCCACCGCCGCCTCCGGAGCCTTTATTTGAAGCCCCGTGTCGGTTACTCACAGTTTGGGAGTCGCTAGAGCCTGCTCCGCCTCCTCCGTTTCCTCCTGATCCAGGGGAGGGTCCCCCACCCCTACTTGTTTTTATCCTTTAGGGAACTGAAGCTTAACAGCACTAATAGCATCATCAAGAGTTGTAGTACCATTCTGTCTATCCCAGTAAGCCATATCCGCTTGTTCTTGTAGACTTGGGTATGCTTCTGCTCTGTTACGTGCATATTGTTTACTGTCGTATTCTGCTTGTAAGCGTGTGATTTCTGCATTAAAGGCTTCTTTAGTTGGTTTTGTAGCTCCATCTATCATTACCAAGGTGTTGTAATCGCTTCCTTCGATAGTTAACCAGAGAGAAGGGCATATAGAGTTTAAAGCTGTTGCTATTATAGTATTCATAATATCTCCTTAACTTGGGTAATTAACCATAAAAGTATCCGCTTCAGTATCCCAATAATTCATAATTATATTAGAGGATGCTCCAACATTTCTAACCTGTAATTCACATACAGTTGAGCCAGCAGCTATAGATGTAAACTCCCACACGCCCCCGTGAGAACCGTGTCCCTTATTCTGAGAAAACTGATTCCATAACGACATAGTTGGGGATAAGTTACTCCCACATTTAAACCTAAACTCTCCCTGAACATTCCCAGATTCATACCCTGATGCGGCTACAAACGACATACGCACATCACCAACCCCCCCTAAAGTCACCGTTTTAGTTTGGTGTGTAGTCCAAGTGGTACTGCTATTTATAGTTCTGTTTGTTGCAGTTTGAACATAAGCAGTGGCTCTTGTTTCACTAACACCAGTCAAAGAACTACCATCAATAGCAGGTAAAGCACCAGATAACTTACTAGCTGCCATTCCTGATATATGCTCATTGTCAATACTACCTGCTACATAATGCTCACTGTTAATAACATCATTAGCAATCTTTGTGCCATCAATAATATCAGCAGCTAAATGTACTCTGTCAATAGAGCCATCTACATACTGGTCACTGTTAATGGAATTTGCTGCCATATGCTCATTGTCGATTGAACCAGCAGCATAATGTTCACTATTAATAGCGTTATCAGCAATGTGTTCGTTATCTATAGACCCTGCAGCATAATGCTGAGAGTTTACAACATCATTACCAAGCTCAGAAGCACCAATTGCACCTGCAGCAATATGTCCTGCTGTGATACTATTAGAGAACAATGCTAATATCTGCGCACCCGTTTGGTCTGCAGTAGCCCCTGCTTCGATACCATTCAGCTTAGCTGAGTTTAGCTCTGTGTCAGTTACTGTATTAGCACCAAGCTGAGCATTAGAAGCAGTACCAGATAAATCACCACCCATAGTTGGGTCAGTAGATAAGCCTGTAATAACGTGACCGTTTAAGTCTAAATCACCACCTAACTGAGGGGTAGTGTCATTAACTAAGTCAGTAACTACGGTCTTCCAAGTGTTATCACCTGCTAGATATGTTGAGCCACTCTTAGTACCTGTAGCACTTAGTTGAGCAGTACCAACTACACCATCACTAGGCGTACCTATATCTACATTCTGTCCTTGATAGACACACCAAAAGGTGTCTCCACTTGCAGGGGCTGATGAGAATACAATGTTACTACTAGATACTTTAAAGCCATTAGTGCCTGTGTCATCAGGTTCTTGCATTACACCGTTAATTCCTACTAGTAGTTGTCCTGACTTAGCAGGGGTAATCGATGAACTTGATACTGTTAATGCAAATGATGTGGTACTACCATCGAAGGTAGAACTTATGTCATCTACTACTTGGTAGTTACCTACGTTTGCTGGACTGTTACCGATGTATGGCATTTATGTTTCTCCTGTTGTTTCTACCCAAGCAAGTGTTTCTTCATCCCAAGAGTACATTAAGTCATCTGTTGGATAAGGTACGGGTGAATCCCATTGGCAAGTGTCTTCATTAAGAACCCACGAAGGATAAGGTTGAGGTGGAATGAAAGCGTCACGAACTGAATCGTATGTGTATCCTAATCCAGCGTAATTCTTTCTTAAAGGCGTGTTACCTTCTGAGTGAACACCACCTTGTGTGTTATATGATGTTTGAATCCACTCGCCAGGACTTGAATCTACGAATGTATCGAAGAACTCAGCTTCTGCAACTATTACTTGTGTTACTAAACTGTTACTTACTTTTGCATAATGTGCCATATTTGTTCTCCTATTAAACTGCGTAGCGAATGATTACGACGCCTGAACCACCATTGCCACCGTTAGAAACTGCATTACCAGAATTACCAGTACCGCCACCCCCGCCACCTAGATTGACAGAGCCACTCCCAGCCTTAGTAGTTGTAGCTACTTTACCGTTACCGCCACCACCAGTTCCACCAGTTCCTGGAGTTGTTCCTCCATTGTGCACACCACCACCACCGCCACCTGCGTAATATATGTTAGCACCTGTTCGATAATTATTAACCTTACCTATGCCACCATTACCACCTTTGTTTGTAGACCAGTTGACACCTGCACCACCGCCACCACCGCCACCACCACATTCATATGGGCTACTACCGTGACCAGTTCCTCCATTATTTCCTTGACCTGATGTTCCAACACCAGGTGACCAAACCGTGTTGGAACCACCACCACCAGAGCCACCATTATTAGCACTTCCATGGTCCCACTCTTGACCTCGACCACCACCAATAGCTGTCAGACTACTAAAAGATGAATTACCGCCGTTTGCACCATTAGGCATTCCCGCGTAACCACCATTATTGTATGAGCCAACACCACCACCACCAACAGTAACTGTTAATGATTGAGCTGATACACTTAAATTGGACGCTAACATTCCACCAGCGCCACCTCCGCCGCCTACGTGGCTTCCGCCGCCACCGCCACCAGCAACTACAAGAACATTAACAGAACCTGACTTATTAGCAGTAAACGTACCTGAAGATGTAAATGTATGAACTTTATAACCTGAGTATGTGGTTATCGTTCCACCTGTAGCTGAGAATGGGGTGTCTGTAATAGTCCAAGAATATGCTTGGTCAACGTAGTCACTGTTTGTATCAGTTCCTCTAATAGAGAAGCTATACGCTGTGTCGCTAGACACAGTTCCCATAGTTCCTGAAATAACACCTGTAGAGGTATTAAGACTTAAACCTGAAGGTAAAGAGCCACTTAACAAGCTGTAAGCTGAGAAAGCAGAACCTGTAGTAAATGTAAAGTTTGTATCAACATCGTAAGATGCTGACAAACCCTCTCGAACAGAAGATATAGTCACCGTACCACCTGTAGAAGTAGGAACTACATTATTAATAACCCACGAATACGCTTGGTCAGCAGTATCTCCATTTGTATCAGTTGCTCTGATTGTGAAAGAGTAAGAACCACTATTACCTGCTGTACCGCTAATAACACCTGTTGAGGCATTAAGCGAAGTACCTGCAGGTAACGTACCACTAGCTAAACTATAAGCTGAGAAAGTTGAGCCTGTTGAGTAACTAAAGTTTGTATCTACGTCATAAGAAGCTGAAGCGCCTTCAGAAGTATTGGAAATAGTTACTGTTCCACCTGTAGAAGTAGGAACTACATTATTAATAACCCACGAATACGCTTGGTCTTTTACATCACCATCTGTGTCAGTAGCCCTGATAGTAAATGACGCAGAACCACTATTACCCGCCGTACCACTTATGACACCACTTGTAGTGTTAAGTGATAGACCGTTAGGCAATGAACCGCTCTGTAACGAATAAGCTGAGAACGTAGAGCCTGTAGGGTAACTGAAGTTTGTATCTACGTCATAAGAAGCTGAAGCGCCTTCAGAAGTATTGGAAATAGTTACAGTTCCGCCTGTTGAGGTTGGTGTTATTGTATTAATAGTCCAACTATAACTTTGGTCAACAGTGTCTCCATCTGTGTCAGTACCACGAATAGTGAATGTGTATGCTGTATTACTAAATACATTTCCTGCTGTGCCTGATATAACACCTGTGGCTGTAGCTAAAGACGTTCCACTAGGTAACGAACCACTCTGTAAGGAATAGGCTGAAAAGGTGCTACCTGTGCCAAACGTAAAGTCAGTGTCAACATCGTAAGATGCTGAAGAGCCTTCATTAACAGAAGATATAGTTACCGTACCTCCCGTTACCGTTGGAGCTACAGTGTTAATAGTCTGCTGATAATCCTGTGTAGCAGTACCACCACTTGTATCTGTAACTTTAATAGTCCACGTGTAATTAGTATTGCTTGACACTACACTAGCTGTACCTGTGAATGCTGAGTTGCCTGTTGTAGGCAATGTACAACCACTAGGTAAAGTTCCTGATGATAATGTATACGTTAATTGAGCGTCAGTATCAACGTCATCCTCAAAGTCAAGACCTAAGTCATACGAGAACGTGCCACCTTCAGATAAAGCATCAATAGTAACAGTACCACCTGTTGTAGCAGGATTTGCATTAGATACTAAGTTCCACTGGGTACCATCACTAATATAGAAAATATCAGTATCAGACTTATAAAATAAAGAGCCTTCGGTGGACACTGGGCTAGGTAGCGTAGTACCTACCACAACAGCATTAATACCCGTTAAATTAGCACCAGAGATAGCAGGTAGCGTAGATGGGAATCTAGCGTCAGCAATAGTACCTGTTAAGTTAGCAGCAGGTAAATCAATACCTAAGGCCTCAATAGAAGCTTTAGTAGGGTTAGTAGCGTGGGCTGTTACACTCGCTGCTGGTAATGTTACTGTCTTACTAGATAAGTCTAATGTAGCTGATAGCTTACCAGCTGTAATTGCAGCGTCTGATTTAATATCATCATTAGTGATAGCTCCATCATTTATCTTTGCAGAAGTAATGGCACTATCTGTGATACCGCCACTTGTTACTTTTGTTAAGGCCATTTGTATCTCCTGTGTTTAATTTGTTGAGGGTATTTCACCCTCTGTTGTTTTATTCAGGTTTAGGGTTTGCATCCTTAATAACCTTTATATCTGCTTTCCAGCCTGCTACACCACTATGATAGATTTTATCTAGTTGGTCAGCTATGCTAGGGTAAGCTTCAGCTCTATCACTAACACTGCGGTAGTTAATAGGTGTGATATGTTTATTGTTCGGCTTAAATGCCAAGGCTCTGTTTTCTTTTCCATTCATAGTCCTTATGCTAAATAAGTGTTACCATTATCGATTGCTTGATTAACTGTGGTCATATCTTCAGTAGTCCAGTAGTCTTTAGTTATCATATTCTCAAGGTGTTCTACATTCCTACGAACACAATCCTTTGATTCATCATCAGTATCACCACAACCAAGTACCTCATTAACTAAGGCAACTGATTCAAGCATCGCTGAATAGTGTTGTGATATTTCTTGTTCGGTCATCTTATACTCCTTTGAGTGTTGCTACTTCAGACTTGAGTATTTCCATTTCTGCTGATAGTTGTTGTATTGCTTTGATTGCATTAGTCAGTAAGTGAGCTGGTGCAAACTCTTTCTTATCTTCTGTACCAGTAACAATCATAGAATCTTCAAGGCACTTCTCACCTGATATTGCCGCTTCTACTTCTTGTGCTATGAATCCTTGTTTAAGTCCAGACTGTGCTTTCCAAGAACGATAATCACGCTTAATCTTTGAACCATCACTAACACCATCATCATACCACTCTCGTTTATCCCAGTAATAAGTAACTGGTCTTAGTGCGTTGATTAAATCTAAACCAGCACTATCGGGTAAGTCTATAATTTCTGCTTTATCTCGTTGGTCTGATAGTGATGAAATTGAAGTATCAGCACATCTTAGATTTGATACACTACCATCACCTAAAGTGAACTCATTATGAGCAGTAGCAGTGCTACTTACTGCCGCTCGCCCTATTCCAGCACAGTTGTGTCCAGTAGTTGTACTATTTAAAGCACCTGAACCAACACCAGTTAAATAATAACCGATTGTTGCAGAAGTACAAGCCTGATATCCTACAGCCACCTGATTATTTGTTGTATTATTCTTTAAAGCATCTTTACCTACTGCTACACAGTTAACACTACTACTACTTGCGTACATAGCATCTCTACCAATAGCAACACACTCTGAACCAGAGTGTCCGTACCCAGCACCACTACCTATTGCTACTACATTATCATTAACAGTTCCTACATACAGTGCTTGTTTTCCTATTGCTACATTCCTTGAGCCTGTCGTTAATGAATACCCTGCTCTATATCCACTTGCAACATTATCATTACCAGAATTAATATAAGTTAAAGCATCTGTGCCTACAGCAGTATTGTTTATACCACTCGTTAAACTATCTAAAGCAGTAGAGCCTAATCCAGTGTTATTAGTACCACTCGTAGTACCATCACTCAACCCATTAATAGATGTAGCACCACCACCAGCAGCAGTCTGAAACGTAGGTGCTACACCAACACCACCAGAGGTTAATACTTGTCCACTTGTGCCAGTAGTTACATAAGCAGGGTCGCCACTTGCGTCATAAGTTATTAAGTTACCATCAGTACCACCTGCCATCTTAGCGAGGGTTACTGAGTTATCATCAAGACCACCAACCACACTCGTACCATCTGCCTTAGAATAGTTAGTACATCTATAATCACCAGTAGCATATTCAATAAACTCTGCCTCATCTCCTGCCGCAGTAGTAATATTAGCACCACCTGGTAAAATTAAATCAGTAGCGTGATGAGTCAATATTAAAATTGCATCAAAATGTAACT
>Ga0209776_1001465_pt1 | contig 12196 bp, 7 predicted proteins | sample SaaInlLV_10m_DNA_3_FD_184670 | JGI IMG/M metagenome (GOLD analysis project Ga0209776, IMG submission 184670) | Marine microbial communities from expanding oxygen minimum zones in the Saanich Inlet - Saanich Inlet SI073_LV_165m_DNA (SPAdes) (version 2) | ecosystem: Environmental > Aquatic > Marine...
TTAGGAGGTTTGCCTAAATATTTAATTATAGAATCTTTAGTGATTTCAATATCTTTGCCATCAGTGTGTTCAAAAATTCCTCGTTGGAATACTCTGTCTTTATTAAATTTTTGTAATATTTTTTCTATTTTTCTTCGCAATGAACGAACTCCTGCTTCTTGAGTGTATGACTCAACGACAAATATAATGTTAATGTCTGACATAATAATAGTATAATCGTCCAAACCCATGTCAGTTTTCACTTCTTTCATTAAATATCGTTTGGCTATATTAACTTTATCTTCAACAGAATAAGGAACAACATTAATAACTTCCATTCTATCTAACAAAATGGGATCGATTTTTTTAATTTCATTAAATGAAAATACAAATAGTACTTTATTCAATGGAAATGATAAGTCTTGAAAAAATTTATCGTTAAACTGAGAGTTAGTTGTTGAATCAGTTACGTGCATAAGAACATCAAATATTTCGTTTCGTCCGTGATGTTTGGCAGCTTTATCCAATTCATCAAAAAACATTATACAACGAGAAGCCTTAGTTTCAGTCATTTTTTTAATAATTAATCCATATGTTGCGCCAGAATATGTAATACTATGACCAATAAGAATACTATTATCATCAACTCCTGCCAAATTAATTTTAGCGAACGGCAATCCTAAACTTTTGCCTAATTCCATAGCAATCATTGTTTTACCAACGCCAGGAGGTCCACATAGTGCTAAACTTTTTCCCAATGATTTAGGATTTGTAAACCATTTTGTGATAAGTTCAGATATCGTTTCCTTACATTCTTTGTGACCGTAAACTTTTTGTTCTAATTTTTCTTCTGATGAGGAAATTATTTCTCTCCATTTGTCAGGAGTTCTATACTGCATAAACATATCACCATCATGTTCTCCAATCCATGGATATTCTACTATGGCTTTAGCATATGTTAAATGTTTTGAATATTCACTTCCACCAGCTTTTGCTTCGTTTAGTTTTTCGAGTGCTAATTTTTTAACTCTTGGCGGCATATTTTTATTTAACATTATTTGTTTTTTCATATCAATATCATCTGTATCAAGCGCATTTAATCGTTCTTCTTCAGATTTTATTGTAATGCTCTCTTTGTGAAGTTTTAGTTGCAATGGTAAGTTGAGACTTTTATAAATAATATCAGCGATGATCATTGATCCAGATTTTGAGTCTTTTGTTATGCCAAACAATAATCCAGCACTTCCGCCATTTGAACCCAATAGTAAATATTTAATTATTTTAAATTTTCCAGGTAAATCGGCACTGATAAAATCAGAAAAAACTGTTTTGAATTCGCCAACAGATGAATATTTTTGATAGTATGCATAATCATTAAGTATTTCATTTATAAATGTCGTAGAATCGAACCCTATTAATTCACCTATCGACATATTTTTTACATATAGTTCTTTAAAATTGTTATCAACTGCACTAATTTTTTGATGATATTTTGTTATTTTTGTTTCTCCACTACAAATATTTTGAAATAGCGCTAATTTATCATGAACATGATCGTTAGACATTTGAGAATTTCTTAAAAATGAATTAATACAATCATTTTCAAAAAATCCAAAAATATGAATTTGTTTAAAATCTTTATTTCCAGGAATGTTTAACTCAATTTTATAGTAATTTCCTAATAAATGTGAATATTTTTCAAGTGTCACTGTTTGTTTTATTATCTGTAACTTATTTTTATTATCTTTTTTAACTTTTTCTATTCCGATGGGAACAAATATTTTATTCAATACTACAAACAGATCATTGACATCCGCCAAATCGGACTTAATAAATTTGTCTGTATTTTTTACAAAAATGGACAATACATCAAATAAATTACGACATCCTACGCAATTATTTTTTCCATCATCTTTACCCTTTGCACAAATCAAATCTTGTAGTTTGTTATCAAACACATCAAAATCATTAGGGCAATACTTCTTTAATTCTTTGTTATATACGTCAAACGACATATTGTATAATTCTTCAAGAACATCATTATCAGTTGTTAAACTATTTAAATGATGTTCTTTTTTAATTTTTAATAATTCACTTAATTTTTTGTCAACACCAGTTATTTTTTGAAGTTTTATATTTTCTAATTGTTTTTCATCGTCGATATTAAAATTATCATAATCAATTATTTTTTTTGTTTTTGCACCTTTTATTGTACTAATTCGCGAATTATAATATTGGTTTAATATGTTGCTTAGATCATTAGTATGTTTTAAATATCGCGTCCGTTCTATATTTGATAATATGTAATCTTTATGAAGTCTTTCTATATGATACACCAAATTGTTTAATACTTGTGATTTGTTGGCGTATTCCTTGTCCAGGAAGTACATTAAAAAATCTTTTGCCTTTAAGTCTATATTCATTGCTTTTTAGTACTTATATCTTACCATGATAAAAAATAAACATATGTGGCTTCGTTTGTATATTTATGATGATGATTACTGATGTAATATAATTAAATGCATATATATTTTTATTACAGATATACATCATCATATATCAATAATAAAAATATATTGTTAGTTTGCGTTCAAATAAAAATAATCGGCAATATATTTTAAACGAAAAATATATTTTATGATTATTGCAATCATTGTTAATAATATTATAATCATATTTTAGTGCGTTTAAACATTATTTTATAAAGATAACAGCCTACAATATAGCTAACATGTAACATATAATAATAATTGCAAAAAATAAGTACATAACAGCTGTATTTTAAATATTTTTTTTAGATAGTTTACATTAAAGTTAAACGCGAAAAATGGCACAATGTTAAGCTAAAAATATAGCAAAGTATAAGAATAGTTAAGTGTGTTCCAAACTATAAAAATAAATTATAGTCATATATTAGTTTAAATAAGAAAATGCCAAAGTCAAAAGTCGAAGAAAAGAAAACCTCTAAAAAAACCACCGCTGCTAAAAAAGAAACCAAGCCAAAGAAATCTGAAGCAGTAGTTGCAAAGAAAGCTGAACCAGCCCCAGCAAAGAAAGCAGCCGCAAAGAAAGTAACAAAGAAAACAGCACAAAAAGGTGAAGATGGAGCTCCAAAGAAAAGATCATTCAAAGCTATTTACGTTAACCCACAAGGAGACGTTGTTATGGAAGGAAGATACTGTGGAGCAAAGCCAAAACAAGCAGGTTGCAAAGCCCTAACAGGAATTTGCAAACTTTTTACTAAATCAAAGAAAAAATTTTCTGGAGAAATTCATTTTGGTGTTAAAGAAACCACAAGAGGAGGTAAAGGAAAAACATATTACTACTCAGGAGAAAGAGTTATTCTTGATAAGCCAATTACTCTTCAAATCGGTGGAGGTAAGGACGCTAAAAAAATTGTATACAAATACAATAACAGTGTCAAGAAAGCAAGTGAAGCAGATTGCACACATTTGAAAAACCCAGTTGAAACAAAAGACGCAGAAGAGGCTCAACCAGTAAAGGTCGAGAAAAAGAAAACTACAAAAAAGTAAATATATTTCATCAATATATAATTTGAATAATTTGCAATAAAAAACAAAATAAAAACATTACCATTTTTATTTTAATAAAGTGAATAAACTGAGTTAATATTTAAAATATTTTTTATGTATTGTAGATATAGTAAAATGGAAGCTAATTACCAAAACATAACAAACGTACAGTATATTGATACTGATTCAGGAAAATTTTTATTGAAATCAAAGACAGGAAATGTTGTAAAAGAAATCACAACAAAAGGCATTATAAAACATGTTACCGCAAATATAGATAAAACATTTTTAAGTAATGTTGCCGTACAAACTAACATATATAACGACTATGTTTGTAAAATAATAAATAATAATGATGCGCTAACTATAATTATGGCAAAATCACATATTTCAAAAATAATGTCAAATGTCGAATTATTAATGAAAATGTATGAAAGTGTTAAATATTATAGCGAACATAATTTAGATGACGAATTAGTAAATGTGGCATCCATGAATAACAGAAAAAAAATAAAAAATCATGTTAATAAATTTGCATATTTATTATTAGGTCACTTATTAAAATTGATAGAATCTCTATACAGACAAATTAAAAATAATACAGATAAAAATGATTTGAAAGCAATGTTATTAAAATATAGTGTTTTTTGCGTATTTAATATGAACAATTATGTCAAATTTGCAATAAACGATAAAAATACAAATGTAGAAAATATTAAATCTGACATTAATAGAATAACAGATGTAAAAAACAAAATAAATTTAAAAATTGATAATTTATCAAGTTCATTAAAATCACAAAATTTAAAAATAGATAAAATATGTAATAAACTAGAAGAAATTCAAATTTCAGAAATGAGTGCAACTTCTGCTACTTCAATAAATTCGGCAAGTATTCCAGTAATTTCCACTAAGTCATCCAGTTTCAAAAATGATGAATTGGAAAAAATAACAGAATCCGTAAATTCTGCAAATTCGGAAACTTCAAAAACTTCTAAATATTCGGCAGAGTTGCTTAAATCTTCTAAGTCTGATAAATCAAAAACTTCTGATGTATCGTCTGAAGTTTCTGACGCATCTTCAATTAATTATAATAATATTAAGTTAGTTGGTGGAAATATTGAAGATTTGGCAAGTGCCACAAATGATACAGATGATACAGATAATACACATTCAACAACTGCATCTGAATCAGGATTATCGTCATACGATGAAAATGATTTTGGGTTTACATCAGATAATAATGAAAGTAATACACATACAAACACTGACGATATTATTAAATATTTAACATCAGAAAAATAAAATTACGCGATATATAACCAACAAAATAATATTACACTGTTATATGAATAACGCTTCATATATCGATGAACTAAAACAAGTAACTAAATATAATATAACTGCATTGCAACAAATACAAAAATGCATAGACATAAGTGATACTATCGAAAAATCATTATTAATTAAAGTAAATAAAATAAATAATGAAATAACTGAACTGGAACAAATAAACTCGGAAAATATGATTATATTCAAGAATATATATACATTACATTTCAATCAAAACTAATCGAAACTGAGAGTAAATCCACAATCGTCTTTTCCAAAATGTGCCGAGCTTATTTTAGCATTACCAACATCTACTCCAGTTTTTGAACTTTTAATTTTTTTATCATCGTCTTTCTTTTTTCTTCCCTTTTTCTTTGTATCTTTTTTTTTATCGTTATCTTTATTTGAAATTTTCATTTCTTTTATTATTTGTCTTAAATTTTTATCAACATATACAATTATCCCGTTAAGAAATGCCCATTTGAAAAAATTTAGTTGACCAAGAGTCGTTTTCATTTTTAATTCATCATTAAAATAAAAATTAAACTTCTTTTTTCTTCTGAATGGATCAAAATATTTTTTTTTATATGATTTTAATTGAGCTTTGTAATGAACTCGCACATCATATGTTTCAACACCCTTTGCATTGTCACACTCAACTCTTTTTTTTGGAAACTTTGTAACAAACCAATCCAAAATTCTTAAAGATATTGGAGATTTTCCTTCTACAATATTTATCATTTTTAATATATTTTCTTGGTTGCAATCAAGAAAAAATTTTCGAATCATTTTGTAATAACATAGTTCCTTAACGGTGAAATATTCAACAGGTTCTATATCTAATTTACTACTATCATCACTATCATAGTCAGACTCGGCACTGCATTCACTACAGTCATCGTCATTGTTTGATGAATCAAAATCATCATCATTTTGGTCATTTGTGTCTGATAAATCGTTATCTTCGATGTTATTATCTAATTTCCTATTGCTTTTCATATTATCTTTAGTTATGTGCGTTTTGTTTAAGTCTGTTTAAACACGTGTGCGTTCTACTATATGTGTATAAAAAAAAAGATAGTAAAATATGTTATATTATACCTTCTGTATCAATAAATAAAAAGTGATGTGGCATATATTTTTGCATGTTGTAAAACATGTAAAAGTATTGCATGTTGATATATATACAAATGCGTTATTTATATAATTTTAGTCATTTAAATTTTCTAAATCTACTTTTTCTTTTTTCTTTTTTGATTTTTTCTTCGGTATAAAATCATCTGCAGCTTTAATAATATCTTTCACTGCATTTTCATCAAGTGAAATATCTTCTTCGTTTGTTTCGAATTTTAATATTTCAGTTGGGGCACTTTTATCTTCGTCTTTATTCATGTTGTATATTGTATCCTCAACAGTATTTTTAATTATGAATCGAATTACATTGACTTCATCATTTTGTCCCATTCTATACGCTCGTCCTATTGCTTGCCATTCTGTATTGCGTCGATATTCATATGTCCCATACACTGGATCAAGTAATATTACATTTTTTGCTTTTGTCAAATTTGTTCCAGATGCAGCACTTTCAGACGAAAGCATTAATACTTTAATGTCATCCTTGCTGTTAAAATCAGAAATAGCTTTATTTCGCATCCAAACATTTCCTTTACAAAACACATTTTTTATTCCGTGCTCTGACAAAACTTCTCCAACACTTTTTAACAGATCATCCCATTGAGAAAAAATTATAGAATGTTTATTATTTTTCTTCAAGAAAAAAATCAAATTAGCTAATTTCGTTCCGACCTTGCTGATCAATGTTTGTTTATCTTTGAAAGAGCTTGATTCTTTTTCTTCTTTTTTTATGTATTCAACCATGAATATTTCATTTGTTTTTACAGGTTCCATGCATTTGGGACATTTATTATTTTTTTTTATCTGCGGTTCAATACAATTATAACAAAAGATATGTCCACATTTAGTAACGCCCAGATCAGCTCCTACAATATTTCCTAAACATATAGCACATACTTCTTTATCATTATCAGAATCACTATCTGAGTCGGAGTCGCTATCGGAATCACTATCTGAATCGTTGTTGCATACGTGAGTATTTATATAGGTGCTTGTAGTTTGTAATTTTTTCATTACATTATTGTAATAATCAAAGGTTCTTTTTTTACCATTGTAATCTTTGGTTGCGGCAGTTAATTTATCTGTGTAATTGTTTTCAATGTCCATTTGACCCAAAATATTATCAGGAATAGTTTTTAGTCTTGCTCCTATTAATTTTTTTACTTCTGTTTGATTTTTATCAGTTATTATAAATAATCCATTTTTTTTCTTTTTCTTTTTCTTTTTATCATCGTTTTCATCATCACTATCATGTTCAAACGGATTATTTTCATGAAATGTATCAGACATAAACATTTCTGACAAATGTGGATCATCTCGTAGTTCGTGTTCCAGTTTTTGAATTTCAGTTTTGCTTAAAATTGGAGAATTATCAAACTCAACTTCCACTTCATAATCAAGATTTTCTATTAGTCTTTTTTGTCTTTTTAAATTTAATATTTTTATTCTTCGTTGAACTTTTTTTATTCTATATTCAATATATCGAACTTTGGCATTTGCTTTACCTGTTTCTTTCTCATAATGAGAAACCATTACCTTCTCAATTTCTTCAAGTGATTTACAATTTGATGTGGCAGTTTTTATTTCGTTTGCTAATTTCGGATGACAACATATTTGTCGAATTAGAACATCAAATTTGTCTACATTGCCGTTTGCCATATATGCATTATATATCATCCACTCTGTTTTTGAAAAGTTCAACCATATAACATTTTCTCTCAGCGCTTTTAATTTGTATTCATCTCTCACACTTTTTTTTGTATTTCTTCTAAAAAAATTATGTTTAACGTGATCACAAAATTGTTTATTTTTAAAAACCGAGTCGGTTAAATTATTGTAAGTTCCTGTAACATATTGTACCATGTTTAATAAACATTCATGTGATTTGTCAAATGGTGTTGCTGTCATACACCATCTATATTTTGCACAAAAAAGAGGTATAATTCTGGCAAGATGCGCCATTGGTTTAGTCGTATATGCCTCATGTATTTCATCTATTATAACACGATGCCAATATATTAGTAAAAAATTTGCTCTAACTTCGCCAATACTTGAAATATTTTTCAATAAATCTTCTCCGGCTTTCTCCAACACATTTTTGCAATCGTCATGAGAATATTTCACGGATGTTATGTATGTTTTTTGAGTTGATATTTTTGATATCCAAGGGCTCAAAAAACATTGGTTTGCTAAGAAGCTTGAAGTTGTTAAAACAAAATCGGCATCAAGCAAATCTTGATAGGTATATTTGTCATGATGATTTTTTGTAAAAAACGGAATAATTGTTATTGAATAATCATCAACTAATACATTATTTATTTCATTTGTCCACTGATTTATAAGTTGAGTTGGACAAACTACAAGAGTTGCTTTACTTACAAATTTATTAATCGTAGGTTGAATATATTTTATATTTTTTGCTTGATTTATTAATGAAAGCGAAATCATTTGATATGTTTTACCCAATCCAACTTCGTCAATAAGTGCACCACCTGAAAAATAAATTTTTTCACGATCTTCCATTAATAAAAATATTTTGTTTTGCACACTAAATACGACATCTCCAATAATAATTTCGTCATGTTTATTGTACGGAACGCATTTATTTTCATATTCTTTATTTAACATCCATTTAATAGTTTTTTTTTGATACATGTACAAAGGCAATTTGGTGAACGATGGTTGTTGTTCAATTGGATCGGTAGGATCTGTGTTTGGTGTGGTTGCAGTAAGAACTATATCATCAACATTTAGTTTTATAAGATCCTTTGACGAATTTTTATTTGTTATTTCAATACCTGATGCCATTTTAGAATATATTGAATGATAGTTGCATGTGCTAATTAAAAAATCTTTATTTGGAATTGATTTGTTTGATGTCACAAGTTTATATATGTTGTCGTTATTAATTTCCAATATGGTTATTCTAACAGTTGCTCCATTTGCGTCATATGAAAACAGAAATAGTTTGTATAAAGACGAATCTAAATTATTTTCTATTTGTTGTCCACTATCGTGAAATACTGTATTAAATGTATTAACTGCATCGACTCCTGTTAAATAATCATAATCAGATTCAAGCACCATTTCTACAGTGATTTTTTTTGTTAACGAATTGCTGATACATCTGTTATTTCCTACAGATTTATCGTACATTAGATAAGTAAATTTATTATCATACATTGATTGATTATACTAATCATAATGTATCATGTTTTAATATATATTGTTTAAGTATCAATTTTTTGGCCATTTTGATTACATATTTATGAATATTTTGGGTTTTATTAATGTTTCAGTTCATTTTCGATCTACCCTTAAGTATAATTATTATATTTTATGATCATTAAAATGATTTAAAGAAATGACGTGAGTATATACTCAGTAATAATCAAAATGCCAAAAGCTGAAACGAAATCTGAAATGAAAACCGAAGAAAAAAAAAATACTAAAAACACCAAGAAAACTGAACAAGTTGAACAAACCGCAAAAACATCCAATACATCTAGTAAAGCAAAAACAGAAAAAACTGTTAAAAAATCAAAAAAGAAAGATGTTGAAATTCCAGTTGATGACTTGAAGTTTATGACTCAACTAAAAGAAAAACAAAATGAAGCAAAACAAATGAAGGATGCAATGTCTGTGTTTTTATCTGATTTGAAAAAATTGGAATCTGCATATAATCATGACATTAAACTTGTTAAAAAGGCAAAAAGAAAGAAAGATGAATCTAGAGATCCAACTGGTTTCGTAGCACCAAAACCAGTTCCAGAAAAATTTGCACGATTTTTGGAAATTGAACCAGGAACTATGTTGTCTGGACCACAAATTACTTCAAAGGTTTGGACTCAACTAAAAAAAAGAGATTTGTTAGATAAGGAAGATGGTCGCGTTCTGAGAATAGATAAGAACGGTGAACTAGCAGAGTTGTTTGGAATCACTGACTCTGTAAATGCATCAAATAGTTATACCGATAAAAGCGGATTTAATTTCTGCACTCTTCAATCATTAATTTCTAAATTGTTAAAATCACCAGTTGAAACTTCAAGTGAGGAAACTGAAGATAAACCAGCAAAAATCACAACCCGTGCAACAAAAGACAATAAAAAAAAAGCATCTGGTAGTGCAAGTGTAGCCAAGAAATAAATTATTGAAACATACTCATTCGTCCAGTTCGACGAAGAAACCAAGATTCGTTAATCAATAATCCATTTTTAATTTTATGTAAAAAGTCATTAATAATTTCACTGTTTAATGAATTTTCGTTTACTAATGCCACGTATAAATTATAATACTCATTTTCACAATTATTTAATATAACAACCCCGTGTCTTTTCCAAAAATTAAGAATATCCGAAAGATTATTTAGGAACATGCATTTTATTATATAATATGATACCATCGACGTATTTTGTTTTATCACACGTTTGCTGTTTCGCGAAAATAATATGTTACATTCGTCAAAGTCAAAATTGCTAAAAATTTTTGATATTTGAAAATATGTAAATAACAACTCATACGAATATATTTGATTAAATGTCATATACGAGTGATGTTTCTCATAAAACACACTGTGAATGCAAATAGCCAATGTTTCTGTGTATGATTCATTTATTTTATCGGTTCCATCTATTTTTATGGCACTTTCGAAATGCTCATTAATTTTGTTATATATCAAATCATTAATATAAAAATCAATACCAAATAAATGAATTAGTTCATGTATCAACACTTTATAAAATTCTTCTTTTCTCCAAATATGAATAATTTCTTTATTTATTGTGCATCCAGAATTTATATTGTCAGAACAAATAAAATGATTTTTTGGCGGAAGTAACTTTTTTTGGTTTCCGTAAAATATTACCAGTTTTACATATTTGTCATGATTTGTCAATTTTCTGTAGAATTGTATTATTTCCATTATTTTGTTAATATCTGGATTATCATCTGCTTCAGGTGTATATATGTATATTTCTGTGTTGGTATTTTTGTACACGGTATATTTTAAATTTTCTGACTCACAATGCTTAATTACATCAATTGATATAAATATATCGTCGTACATCATTTTATGTAATTCTTGTCTATCATTTGATGAATTAAATAATATATCATTATAATCAGGCGATATATATCTTTTAATATTTAACATACTGTTTGTATTTCTTACCCATATGAAAAATTCGAGTTCATTATTAAAATTTGAATTGATATCTTTATTATTTTTCATGGCATCATATAAAATTGGATTATCTGAATATTCATGTAATTTTTTAATGGTTGTATTTTTTGTTATTATTGGTTCATCGTATGTTATTTGATTAAATATATTTTTGAACGATTGTATAACGGGATGTTTATCATGTTGTGTATTTTCAATATATTGAAGCAAATTGTCATCTAAAAATCTCTTAATATGTATTGTATACTTATTCATTGTTATAATATGTATTTAGATATTGGTTATAACATGTGTTTATATATTGAAATTAAAAATCCTACAAATGAATATAAGTAAATAGTAAATGAACAGTCAATATGGCCAGCAAAATCCACAAAATAATAGATATGTAAATAATCAATTTGTGAATCAGTATCAACGATCTATGCAAAATAATGTTCCATTTGCAAATAATCAAATGCTTAACAATAATCCTAACTTTGTGGCTAATATGTATAATAGCGGATATTATCAAAAAATGAATATGGAAAAAATGGAACGTATGAGACGTGCAAAAAGTGTCGAAGACTTGGGCGTAGATAAAGAACAACTTGCTAAATATATTATTTGTCCACTTAAAGTAGAAAAAGAAAGTAAAGACGTATTAACAGGTAATTATACTCAAAAAGAATCGTTATATGCAATTGAAAGAGGAAAGAAAAATAATTCTAGCATAGAAAAATTATGGGAAAAAAGAACAAACAATCCGTACAAAAATATATTGAAAGATGAAAATTATACCAAAAAATTCAATAATAAAGATGATCTAATTGTTCATAAAGTCACGAAATTTGATAAAAATTTAAAAAAATTAATGGCCGAATATGAAGATATGTTGGAATTTATTGTAATTCATGATGGAAAATTAGAAATAAAATATGCAAAGTCAAAAGAAAATAAATTTAAAGAAAAATTCGATTATGAAAATAAAATAAAATATAGAGTTAAATATGATCCTAAAAATTACACTGAATTAAAGAAATTTTATAAAAGTGAA
>Ga0209776_1001472_pt1 | contig 12126 bp, 9 predicted proteins | sample SaaInlLV_10m_DNA_3_FD_184670 | JGI IMG/M metagenome (GOLD analysis project Ga0209776, IMG submission 184670) | Marine microbial communities from expanding oxygen minimum zones in the Saanich Inlet - Saanich Inlet SI073_LV_165m_DNA (SPAdes) (version 2) | ecosystem: Environmental > Aquatic > Marine...
AAAACAGCAGCACCATTGGCTGAACCGCCCCCTAAACCACTACCGGCAGGGATCCATTTTTTAATATGGATTGACACGCCACCCAATTTAGGGAATTTTCTTTTTAATGCTGTGTAGGCTTTGTAGCAAATATTGGATTCATCTGTTGGAATCCAATTCACATTTGACGATATGGTACACCCAGAGTCCGCTTGTTTAATGGTGATTGAATCTCCAAAATCCAGTTCCTGAAAAACCGTATATATATTATGGTACCCATCTTCGCGTTGGCCCAATATTTTCAGGCCGATATTTACTTTAGAAAAGGTGGGGCAACTTATGCCCATGACTAAACTTTAATTATTGTTACAATAGATTGGGCAGCAACACCTTTGCTTTCTCCAATATATCCCAGATGATCTGTTGTGGTTGCTTTCACCGAAACCTGCGATTCATCTATCTGAAGAGTATAGGCTATCTTATATTTCATTTCCGGAATAAATCCCGATAATTTGGGCTTCTGAAGTATAATAACTGAGTCAACATGATTAATATCAAATTCGGCCCCCCTTACCTTATCTCCAGCTACATTTAGAAAGTGTAAACTGTCTGCACCTTTCCATTGGTCGTCTTTGCTGGGGAATAATGCCCCAATATCCCCAAGATTAGCCGCACCTAGCAAGGCATCCACAATGGCATGAATTAATGCATCACCATCGGAGTGGCCAACAGCACCAATTTCACTGGGAATTTCTACGCCACCGAGAATGAGTTTTTCACCTTCAACCAATTGATGTACATCGTATCCTATGCCTGTTTTAATCATGTTGTATGTGATTAAATATTGCTTCTGCAAACACCCAATCTTCCTCAGTTGTAATTTTAATATTCAAAGACGATCCCTCCACAAAGCCCACTTGATAGCCTATTCTCTCCAAAAGCGAAGCTTCATCCGTCCCCTGGATATTTTCATCTTCCGCCATTTTTAACGCCTCCTGCAATGCAGATTTAGAAAAAACCTGGGGCGTTTGAGCTCGCCAAATTGTTTCTCTGGGGAGTGTTCCCATAATCTGGTCATCCATGACTTTTTTAATTGTATCTGTGGATGATTGAGCCACGATTACACCATCATGTTCACTACAGGCGTTTACTGCTTTTTCAATTAACTCTTTTGTCACAAAGGGTCTTACTGCGTCGTGAACACAAATGAGTTCCGATGAATCACTCGCTGCTTTCAGTCCGTTAAAGACTGATTTTTGTCGTGTATTCCCACCGGCCACAACCATTACCGACTTTACTGAAATCATGGACTTGAGTTCCCGGCTCAATTGCTGCACATCATTTTTAGGTGCCACAACTACAATTTCATTGATTAATTCAGAATCAATAAATGGCTTTAGTGTATGAAACACTAATGGGCGGTCACCCAATATTTTGAGTTGTTTATTTTCACCAAACCGCTTACCGCTCCCTGCAGCCGGGATGACAACTGTAATTTTCATAATTGATACTCTGCTAAATATTTAGATAATCAGCATGGCATCACCATAGCTCAAGAATCGATAATCATTTTTCTTGGCTAAACGATATGCTTTCATAATTAAATCACGATTCGCAAATGCGGATGTCATCATCATTAATGTACTTTTGGGTTGGTGAAAGTTTGTGATAATACCATCAACCATTTTAAAATCGTAAGGTGGATAAATAAATTTATCCGTCCAGCCACGCTTGGGGGACACTTGAAATCCGGAAACAGCTACTGTCTCCAACGATCTTACGGTAGATGTTCCCACTGCAATAACCCGTCTGCGCTTTTTCTTTGTTTCATTGATTGCTAACGCTGTCTTTGGATTCACTTCAAAATATTCCGAATCCATTTGGTGGCGATTTAAGTCTTCCACCTGAACGGGACGAAATGTCCCCAAGCCAATATGTAATGTAGTAAAGGCAGTTTTAGCGCCCTTATCATGAATGCGCTTTATTAATCCATCGGTGAAGTGAAGACCTGCTGTTGGTGCCGCAACCGCACCCCGCTCTGACGCAAAAACTGTTTGATAGCGAATTTTATCTTTGGGCTCCGATTCCCGTTTGATATAGGGCGGTAAGGGTGAAATTCCCACCCGATCAATGACATCATAAATTTCTTGACCATCATATTCAAAACGAACAACCCGTCCACCAGAAATGGTATTATCAATAACATCGCAATACACATCTTTTGTAAACATCAATTTATTACCAATGCGTACTTTTCGCGCCGGGCGAACCATGACTTCCCAGAGATCATTCTCTAATTCTCGCAATAAAAAGACTTCCACTTTTGCCTCTGTACGATCTTTATTGGCATAAAGTCTCGCTGGGAACACTTTTGTATTATTCATAATAACTAGGTCGTTTTTTCGTAAATAGTCAGGAAGATTTGAAAATATTTTATGTTCTATTTCTCCTGTGTCACGATGAACAACCATCATCTTTGCTAAATCCCGGCGTTTTGCTGGATATTGAGCAATATATTTTTCTGGTAATGGGTAGTCAAAATCTGCCAGTTTCCATTTTTTCTTCTTTTGTATCATTAAAATAACCTTTGTTGTTTTTTAGTAATTGTTCTTCCCAGCAGGGCATAAGCCTGTTCTTGTGCGATGCGACCTCTGTTGGTTCTCTGAATAAACCCTTCTTTAATTAGATAAGGTTCATATACATCTTCTATGGTTGCCGCATCTTCACTAACAGCGACAGATAAGGAGTTCACCCCTACCGGCCCACCGTTAAACTTATCGATCAAGGCCGCCAAAATAGCGCGATCCATATCATCCAATCCATATTCGTCAATCCCCAGAGATTCAAGAGATGCTTTGGCCACTTTTTCATCAATTTTTCCACGGGCTTTTACTTGAGCATAATCTCTTGTTCGTCTCAATATACGATTGGCTATTCGAGGCGTTCCCCTTGATCGTCGTGCGATTTCCATTGCGCCAGTATCATCAATTTCTACGTCCAAAATGTCCGCAGAGCGTGTAACAATCTGGAATAAATCCTGTGGATCATAATAGTCTACCCTAAGCACAACGCCAAATCTATCTCGAAGCGGTGAGGTCAAGTTTCCCAGCCGTGTAGTAGCGCCAACCAAAGTAAATGGTTCAATGTTGAGTTGAACACTGCGAGCGCTGGGGCCCTTATCAATCATAATTTCAATTCGGTAATCTTCCATAGCTGAATATAAATATTCTTCTACTACAGAATTCAAACGGTGGATTTCATCTATAAAAAACACATCTCTTCCCTGTAGGTTTGTGAGAACACCGGCTAAATCGCCTGCCCGCTCTAAAACAGGACCCGAAGTTTGTTTAACGTTTACGCTTAATTCCTTGGCTATAATATTCGAAAGTGTTGTTTTCCCCAACCCAGGTGGACCAAATAAAAGAACATGATCTAATGCTTCATTCCTTTTTCCCGCTGCTTCGATATAGAGTTTTAGACTGTCAACCACATCCTTTTGCCCAATGAATTCATCCATGGAGCTTGGGCGAAGGGATTTCTCAACAACAAGATCATCTTCAAATGGTTGCGGGTCTGTTATATGGATTTCAGTCATTTATGAACTCAAATAGAAAAAAAGCGTGCATAATCAGGGGTGGAAGGTACAAAAATGAAGGGGGGTCGTCAAATTTTTGCAGCATTATTCAGGAATAGATTCCTGAATAGAAGCTAACCGCTGTTTGCGCGAACGGGCAAATTGGTTAATCCCCTCCCAAACGCTCTCTGAATCAAGTTTGGATTCTGCAATAATCTCATCCAGAGAACCACCTGATCGCCAGCGGTTGTCGAAATCAGGACTCATACTGTATTCTTCTACAACCCGATTGGCAATCCACTTATGCATCAATCGTTTGGCGCCATTGGTAATGACCATGGCATCCATCCATTCCTGGTTCGAAATCGTAGATTGGCGATAGCCTTCCGTTTGCTGTTGAAACAACTCCCAAGAAATGGCAGCCACCACTTTAACATTCGGTCCTTTCAGTTTCAATTTGGGTAAAATCTCCACTAATGAATTTGTTGAACTCGTACCACGGACAATCACAAGTCCTTCCTTTGGTCGATTCATATCATATTCCTTGATAATATATGCACCTTTCGCTGCATCCAGGTGAGTAGCCATTCCCAATGCCTCGCGATCAGGAATTTCTATAGGCGGGCGGGTTAAATGGACAGCAACAATTGGAATATCCGTGGCTAAAGCCGCCGCTAAAGCAGGGGCCACTTCATTGTGCTCCCATGGGTGTATATTTATCACTTGACCATCAGGTAACAGTTGAGTCACTCCTGGAGAAAAAATACCAAAATGAGTCCGGCTGTCTTCTGCCGTTTCCGGACCCGAGTGACCGGCGACCCAAATGAGTTTTCCCACTTTAAAATTGGAATCTTGAGCGATCTGACTAAAAAGTCGAATGGGCCCATACTTTAAATAGCTAAACGACCCATATGTACTCATTGCACCAAAATATCCATTATATTCTTCATATGGATCTTCATTTAAGTTCACCGTTGCTAACCCTGCCAACATACCCGCATTCGCAAATTCGGTAATTCCTTGAGGCATGAGGGGGCTCTCAAGGTTTTTTATTTTATCATACATCCCTAAATCAGGTAAACCGTTATATCCTTTTGCAAATCCGGAAATATTCGTTGAATCAGCCAGATCCGCACTCATGGCAATCACCAATGGCCGTCCATATTCCTCAATAGATTTTGAATTGATATAACTGGCGTATTTAGAAAACCCAACCCGGTTGGGGGCCATTGTTCCCGGAGAGGCAAATAAATCATCTGGGAGGGTATTCACATTAAAAAGGTTTTTATCTTTTGCGGGGTTTTTTACGGTGATTTTGCAACCATCAATTTCTTCAGGTACGGAATCGCCAACAGATGTGAGCGTATCCGTTAAGTAATTCACTAATAATTGGTTCGATTCTAACACCGAAAAAACATTGTTAAATAGGGATCGAGCCTGGTCTACTTGGCCTTCCCAAGTCGGTGCCGCATTAGAACCAAATCCATCAAAGTTTACATTATAAGTTTCAGCGAAATCCTGTTTTGTTTTCCAAAATAATTCAGAGTTCCGTTTATGGGCTGCGCCGTGACTCGCATTATCGTATTTATAATACCCACGTCCTTTACGCAGTCGGGCATAAAGTGCTTTTGGAATATTGGGGTCAGCTTTTTCTATCAAAAGGCGATAATATGCTTCAGTTAATTCATTCCAACTCTCACCATTCATTGTTCCCTCTACATGCCAACCGTGAGAACCAAACCAATCTTCTGGTGTGCCATACATAACCGAACTAAAGGGCCGGGCATCGATACCAAAGTCATTCCAATCCATAAAATACACGAGATTCCCCAACCCCAATCCCCATGCAGAATTTATTGTCTCGTGAGAAGCGCCAGCTGTAAAGCCACCTTCACCTTCAAAGGCAAATACTTTTACTTCAGATGTTTTAGCTAACTTTAATGCCAATGCTTCACCCGCAGCAGCTGGAGAACCGTGGCCGCTGGGCCCTGTATTAAATTTAAAAAATAAGGTTTTGCCTTCCATTTCTGCATGGCCGGGCAACCCACCATTCTGGCGAAGCGTCAATAAATCTTCCCAAACCAGTTGGAATTCTTCCCCTTTGTTATGTTGGTACTTGGAATCACCGGTTTGACGGTGTTTTATCCGCATGGCTTCATTTAACACCGCCAATGTAGCATATACCATTGGGTTGGCATGGCCCGCCACTAACACATAGCGATCTGAAAACCGTTTTCCCGCTTCCCGTATATCCCAGCGCATGGCACCAGAAAGAAGGGTCGCTACCATGGCATGGACTTTTGATCTTGAGCCACCAGGATGACCGCTTTGACTTAAGTTCAACATTATATCTATACATTGATCAATTAAATCTTTGGTCACTTCCCAATAAGGATAATATTGTTCGAGTTCTTTGGGTGATTTCATTATTTACGCTTTCCATTTAATGCCGTTTTTAAAAAAGATCCCGTATAAGAACCAGGATATTTAGACAATGCTTCCGGCGTTCCGGAAAAAATGAGCTGTCCACCTTCTTCGCCACCTTCCGGACCTAAATCAATAATCCAATCAGCCGATTTAATAACATCTAGGTTATGTTCAATGACCACAACTGTGTTACCCTGATCTACCAATCTCTGTAAAACCGATAAAAGCAGTTTTACATCTCCAAAGTGGAGCCCGGTTGTGGGTTCATCCAGGATATAAAAAGTTCGGTCTTTTGACGCGCGAGATAGCTCCGTCGCTAATTTAATCCGTTGTGCTTCTCCTCCCGATAATGTGGTGGCCTGTTGGCCCAAGCGGATGTACCCCAATCCTACATCGTTGAGTGTAATCAATTTTTTCTTCACCGGAGGAATATTTTTAAAAAACCCTAATGCTTCTTCAACGGACATACTCAAAATATCTGCTATATTTTTGCCTTTATATTTTATTTCCAATGTTTCGCGATTGTATCGCTTCCCCTTACATACCTCACATGTCACATAAACATCGGGGAGAAAGTTCATTTCAATTTTGATTATCCCATCTCCCTCGCAAGATTCACACCGTCCACCTTTTACATTAAAAGAGAATCGACCAGGCTTATAGCCCCTTATTTTTGATTCTGGAAGTTGAGAGAACAAATCTCTAATAAAAGTAAACACCCCTGTATATGTAGCTGGATTAGAACGGGGGGTTCTACCTATGGGCTTTTGATCTATTTCAATAACTTTATCAAGATACTCTAACCCAGAAACAGAATCATGGTGCAAGGGATAAGCTCTGGCCCTATTTAATTCTTTTGACAGCACTGGAAAAACAGTTTCATTCAATAAAGTACTTTTTCCTGAACCACTTACGCCGGTGACAACAACCATTTTACCCAACGGAAAAGAAACTTCAATTTCTTTTAAATTATTTCCGCGCGCTCCAGTAACAGTGAGAAGTTTTCCATTACCATTCCGGCGGTTTGGTGGTATAAGAATAGCTTTTTTACCCGTTAGGTATTGACCTGTAATTGATGTAGCAGATGTGAGCATCTTTTTAGGAGAACCCGAAAACACTACTTCACCACCATGTTCTCCTGCGCCGGGGCCCAAATCGATAATTTGGTCGGCCGATTCCATGGTTTCTTGGTCGTGCTCAACCACCACTATCGAATTTCCCAAGTCTCTGAGTTTTTTCAAAGAATTTAACAGGCGACCATTATCTCGGGGGTGCAAGCCAATAGATGGTTCATCTAAAATATATAATACGCCCACCAGTTGACTCCCAATTTGAGTCGCCAGTCTTATTCGCTGTGCTTCTCCTCCCGACAGAGTAGCAGCAGATCTATCTAGGGTCAAGTAATCTAAACCTACATCAATTAAGAAACTTAATCGCTCTTGAACTTCTTTTAATATTTGATGGGCAATGGTGACATCTGTTTTACCCAACTTAAGTGATCTAAAAAATGCACCTGTGTTTTTAATGGAATAGGAAGACAATTCTCCCAAACTAACATTCCCGATTGTTACAGCTCGAGACTCTTCCTTTAACCGAGAACCATTACATTCCGGACAGGGACGCATGCTCATAAACTGTTCAATCCAATCGCGTATATGGTTTGATTTGGTTTGTTTATATCGACGCATGAGGTTTGGAATTGTTCCTTCCCACCCACCGGTATAAGTGCCACTCCATCTTTCAGATGAATATTTCATTTTTAATTTAGTTGAACCGGTACCATTTAATAATATTTCTCGGATTCCCCGATCCAGTTTTATCCAAGGCGTGGTAAAATTAAAATTATAGTGGCGGGAGAGGCTTTTTAAAATACTGCCATACCAATTTCCCCGTGGTTGTTCTCCCAGGGGAACAATGGCGCCTTGGATGAGGGATTTCGTTTTGTCCGGCACCACCATTTCGGGATCAATTTCCATGTGAGACCCCAAACCATCACAGTGAGGGCAGGCGCCATAGGGTGAATTGAATGAAAACATTCTGGGTGATAATTCTTCCATGGAAACTTCGCAGTGGGGACAAGCAAAATGTTCGCTAAACAAATGGTCTTTCCTGGGCAGTTCATGGACAATGGTTAATCCAGAACCAATTTTTAATGATAATTCCACAGACTCTGTGAGACGCTCTTTAAAATCTCCCTCTAAAACAAGGCGATCAACGACAACTTCTATAGAGTGTTTTTTATTTTTTTCTAACGTGAGTTTTCCATTAACGCCGTGGATGACCCCATCCACCCGAACGCGTAAAAATCCTTCTTTCCGCACTTCTTCAAAAACGCCTTTATGTTGTCCTTTTCGACCTCGAACTACCGGCGCCAAGATATAGATGCGGGCGCCGTCTCCAAATTTGATAATTGTATCCACAATCTGCTGTACCGTCTGGCGTTGAATCGGCCGGTTGCAAATCCAACAATGAGGCTTCCCAATGTGTGCATATAATAGCCGCATATAGTCATGGATTTCTGTGACTGTCCCCACGGTGGACCTGGGATTCCGGGCTGTGGCTTTTTGCTCAATTGAAATAGCAGGAGACAATCCTTCGATATAATCCATATCTGGTTTTTCCATTAATCCCAGAAATTGCCGTGCATAAGAGGATAAAGATTCTACATATCTGCGCTGACCTTCCGCATACAGAGTATCAAACGCCAAAGAAGACTTTCCAGAACCTGACAGCCCCGTAATGACTACAAGTTTGTTGCGCTCAATTTCTACATCAATATTTTTCAGATTATGTTGCCGGGCACCTTTTATGATTATTTTGTCTACTATCTTTGTCATGAATATTTTATGTTTATTTTCATCCAAATCTCGGACGGCCATGAATTTACAACTTAATTTGTGGGTGATCAAAAAACGATTTACTGAATATTTATAAAATTATATGGTTTTCGCGCTTACAATTTCATAAGATAGGCTATGAATTCAATAATAAATCACATCCTCATTCCCATGCCCCATATGCAAGATCCTTACTTTAATCGTTCAGTTGTTTTTATGTGCGAGCATAATAAAGATGGCGCTATGGGACTCATCGTGAATAAACCATTCAGCGACCCAGCCTTGAAAGAACTCTTTGATAGTTTTTATGATGATGCGGATGAAATACTTAAATCCGTGGATCAAATTTATTTTGGGGGGCCAGTTATGGTAGAAAGGGGAATTGTGCTACACGGTCGTCATTATCTATCCGAAGATTCAATTAAAGTTTCAAATGATTTTTTTCTATCCAGCCATAAAAAAACATTGGAAGAACTTTCGAAACAAAACAGTGATGCAGAATGTCGGCTTTTACTCGGACACGCAGGGTGGACGTCGGGACAATTGGAACGGGAAATTGAAAATGGCGATTGGCTCGTTCAGGAAACGACCGCGGACTTTATTTTTAATATGCCAGAAAAACAAATGTGGGGTATGGCCATTCGTTCTTTTGGTATTGATATATCAAGTTTTTCATCATTTGGGGGACAAGCTTAATAAAAAATACTGTGTCTGAACCAAACCCTTTCAACTTCATCCCTGATATTATTTCCGGCGCGATAAACGGGATAATAATTATTGTCTCAGCCATGGCACTCGCCGCACTCATTTTTACAGGTTCCCTAATTCATTCCCTCCCCCGAGGGATTGGAATTTTATTAGTAGGGTCTTTGATCTTTGCCCTATTTTCAACCCTTAAATCAAAACACCCAATATTCTTATCAATCGTCCCTTTGTTTTTGCCATTCTAGAAAATCATTCCAACGCTGTTTTATTTTTAGGGAAGATTCTTAACCTTTAATCGTTATACTTAACTTTCAACGTTTGGTAAAACATGGGAAAGTCCGCCAAGAAAGAATTGTTGGCAGACTTAATATCTGTTTTATCGGTTTCTTTCCACCTCTATATAAGATGTAATTTCGCCAGATGAAAAAGTACCTTCCTGCCCTTGCTGTCATTTTTGCTGCATTTCTTTGGAGTTTTGATGGGTTTATACGTCAAAACTTGTTTGCCTTACCTGCCTTTTTAATTGTTTCGTTAGAACATGTTATTGGCGCTATACTATTTTTGCCATTGCTTATTAAAGGTTGGAAGGAAGTTTCTTCTCTCGGCCAGCGTGGGTGGATATCCGTTTTATGGATTAGTATTTTTGGTGGTGTTCTCGGGACTTTTTTTTATACCAAAGCACTAAGTTATGTGAATTATATTGATCTTTCAGTCGTTGTTTTGCTTCAAAAACTTCAACCCATCTTTGCCATTGCCTTAGCCGGTATTATCCTGAAAGAAAAAATTACCCGTCGTTTTCTTGGATTCGCTTTTGTAGCAATTTCCGGCGGATACCTGGTTACCTTTGGCAATAGTTCTATTAATGATTGGAATGATAAAACCATTATTGCGACTTTACTCGCACTTCTTTCTGCGTTCAGTTGGGGGAGTTCCACTGTGTTGGGGAAACATGCACTCAAACGTTTATCTTTCACAACGGTCACATCCTTGAGACTGGCGGTTACGGCCTCCGTAACCGCATTTGTCTTACTTTCTACCGGCGAATATGACGCTATCAATGTCATGACTTTTTCTCATTGGGGATATATTGTTTTAATCGTTTTAAGCTCTGGTTCATTGGCTCTGTTTTTTTACTACTATGGGTTGAACCAATTGCCTGCGAGCCATGTAACTGTTTACGAATTGTTTTGGCCACTCTCCGCTGTTGCGCTGGATTGGTTTATTCGCGGCAATATCTTGTCACTCCCTCAATGGGTGGGCGCGGTACTTCTTCTGGGATCCATTGTTTTATTAACAAGAGAAAAAAATAATGGCCAGACTCAGTCTTAGTGATCATCGTCATAATTTGGGGCTGAATATTGTTCACGAGTTTTGTTGGGGTATAGGTTTCGCTTTTAATGATGTGTCCACAATTTTACCTTTATTTTTAACATTACTGGGTGCACCACTCAGTGTTGTGGGATCCATCGCAGGTGTGTTTGCAATTTTAATGGCTGCGCCACAACTTATTTCTGCGCTTATGGCACGAAACATCCGAAATATAAAAATGGCCACCATAAAAGTGCACTTGACTGTACTGCCGCCTATATTACTTGCAGGGTTTGTATTCGCATTTTTTGCACCTACCGGTCCAAAGGCTTGGGTTTTTTATTATATTTGTTTCATTTTTTATTCACTAGCCATAGGGCTCATTATTCCAATTTGGTCAAATTTTTTAAAACATGTGACAAAACGAAATAATCGCGGCACATTTCTGGGAATATCTTTCATTGGAAATAGCGTAGGTGGATTTATTGGTGGTATTCTTGTAAAACAATTGTTGGGAAGTTCAATTCCTTTTCCTTCAAATTTTGGCTGGGGATTTATAATACTCTCTATATCGTTAACGGTTGGCATCTTTACCTATTTGGGGTTCCGAGTAAAAGAAATTGACCAGAATCAAAAACAGCGGACTATTCAAGATTTTATACATGAAACAAAGACAATCCTCAAAATAAATAGGAATTTCCGAAGATATATTTATAGTCGAATATTTCTGACAGCCCAATTCCCAGCTATTGGATTGTATGCCGTTTATTCCAGGGATATTTTTCATTTTGATATCAGCGAAGCAGGACTTTTAACCGCAGCGCGTCTTGTTGCTTTTGGATTGGGAAGCATTGTCGCTGGGCGCATCGGAGATAAAATTGGTCATAAAGCCGCCATGACATTTTGTTTTGCAGGCCATTTGTTTGCCATTGCAACGGCACTTGCGGTTCAATCCATGTTTTGGGTCTACGGTATATTTATTTTCTTAGGGATGGCTCAGGGTGCTTTTTTCCCATCTGCCATGTCCATCGTTTTTGATTTTGCCGGTGAAAAGGGTGATAATAAAATGATCATGGCATTAATCGACACTATTTTGAGTCCTTTTATATTAATGGCAATTATCGTAGGTGGAATTCTTAGTGAAACGGTTGGGTTTATTATCTTATTCCACATTTTAGGCGTATTAATGTTTGCGGGACTATTGACAATTATTTTTTTTGTTCGTGAACCTCATCATGAATCAAGCATATCTGTAAATTCATAAATGTTTCCCTTGGAATTTTGAGGAAACACGCC